>Ga0214477_100125_pt1 | contig 51611 bp, 34 predicted proteins | sample M1_20Mar14CPVII9_FD_165058 | JGI IMG/M metagenome (GOLD analysis project Ga0214477, IMG submission 165058) | Marine eukaryotic communities from Monterey Bay, California, United States - M1_20Mar14CPVII9sort6BwellC16 | ecosystem: Environmental > Aquatic > Marine > Unclassified | place: USA...
CAGTACCCTTCCGTCTTCCACTTGCAGCCGTATCAGAGGATGGGATGTAAGTACACATGTTATATTTTTGTGTGTATGATATGTTCATACCATATTATGTGTCAAACTTTTCTTACATATATCTTTTTTACTCTCTATATCAAACATAAACAGCTGTTGCAAAGACATTGCGTAAGCGTGGTAAATCCATGCCATCTATATTACGTCGTTCTAAAAGTAGTAAAGGCAGTGACATTGATGAGGAGGATGTACACATATTAGAACAAACTTGGCTAAATGATTATGAAGATTCTTCACAAGATGATAAGAGTATGGATTTGCAAATGTTTAAGAAAAGGCGGAGTGGTAGTAAGCAATCTAGAAGAAGTTCCAATTCATCAGAAGATAAGGGTAGTAAAAGTTCTGCCATATCTACTTCCACAGCAAGTGAAGAAGATGATGATCGGAACAAACTACAAATAGCCCAACGTCAACGAGCAATAGACTCTGAACCAAAGAAGTCTTCAGTATTACTCCAATCTATATATAAAAGTGATAAAAAGAAATCAATACCAACACGAGAAGAGAAAAGACAACAATTACGAAGATCACGATCTGCAAGTGGAAGACGGAAGGGTACTGCAATGATGGGTAAAGGACAGGCACTGAAAAAGGATCCACAAAGTGTATTAAATGAACATTGTCGTAAACATTTCAAGGTACCAACCAACAATAACCAACAAGTACAAACACCACCCAAGATGAGAAAGAAACAATTAGAACCAGAATCATCCTTCAGTCCACAACCAACAGATATGAAGAAACGTTCCAAGTCATTACCACCCCGTGCTAAAGAGTTAGAAACATCATTATTAAACTCATCCAACATATTAACACTAAATCACTCGCATATGATACAGGCTCCGATATCACCAGTGGCATCGGTCGATAGTTCATGGCGATATAAACGATTGAAACAAAAGGTAAAACGTAAAGAACGAGTAGAAGAGGAAAGGAGACGAAAAAGTAGGAGGAGTAAATCATGTGATTCATTACAGATTGTACCATTCATGCCAAGCTTAAGTGAAGAGGTTGTAGGACAACAACAACAAGAAGGAGGGTATAATAATTATAATCTACGAGAGGATATGGTATCTAAACTTGGTGGTAGTGCTGATTACAACAATTACAGTTACAACAACAACAATAGCAGTTATAACAACAGCAGTAAGTTCAACAACAGTATAGACATGTCAGTCGAAAAGAAGAAAGTACAAGCAATTAAAAAGAAGGTGGAAACATTACGAAAGAAGCAAGCTGAACAACGACGTCAATCAATTTCAGCAAGTACTACAAAAGATGATTCCACATTTGGTTCGGGAACATGGGGAGCATATGGTAGTAAGATGCCTGAACCAGTCTCAAGTTTGAATGGTAGTTATAGAAGAGGGGGTAGTCTTACTGATTCTCCAGCACCTGATCCACCTAGTGATGATTCTCCACAAACTGCCAAGAAGGAGAGAGCTTCAAATGATCCACCATTAGTCGAAGATGACGAGTTTGATGATGTTGCAAAGGCTGCTATTGCTACATTACTATCTGGTAGTGAAGATCTTAATGATATCAACAATATTAACAACATTATCAACGACGACGACGACGACGACGACGACGACGAGGAAGAAGATAGTCAACCTTCGACACTTGAACCTTCCACTCTTGGTGAGGAGGTGGAAGAGACAAAGAAGAAGAAGAAGAATAAGAGTGTGGTAGCACCACCATTGCATTCGTCTATTCGATTAAAGAAACCATCAGCACAACCTGAGTCAACAAGTATATCATCCAACAAGTCCTCGAACTCAATATCATCTTCAAAGAAGAAGGGTGTCAAGGCACACATTAGTGAGATTAAAGTCAAGCGTATGGATTCCTTCCATTCTAATAATAGTGAATCTTCACCAGCCTCAAAGAAGAGTGACTTTATATCAGAACTTACCATACCCCGTGCTATTCGACGTGCACCACCACTCCATTCCAAGGTACGATCATACCGTCCACAACATAAGAGTAAAGATCATCTATCAGTATATCGTGAATCAAAGTTATTAGAAGATCAAGTGAACACAGACTCAGATGTTGCCACAATCAATCGTGGACCATTGACAGGTAATGAGATTGATATACATAGTAATTCAAGTACAAGTAAGGACCAAGTATCAGAATTAACAATGCCTGTGGCGTTGTCACCACCGTTTGCACAGGCATTAAAGAGTTATAGTAAGCAGAAACAACAGAGTGAACAAAAGTTACAAGCCAAGAAGTTGCAGAAGGCAAAGCATCAACTAGAGAAAGCTCAGGCACAAGTAGCGGCATTGGAACAGTCACAGCAGTCTCTTTCCTCCAATAATGACAGATCAGCAGAGTTCCCCGTTCCACCTAGAAGATCAGTGCCCGGACCACCACCTCGTAGCACATCCTCTTCATCATCTTCTAATAACATGCTGGGTAAAATGTCAACAGAGGATGAGAACTCTTTCGAGAACAATATACGACGGAGTAAGACACATCAAGTTGAGAACATGCCATTCATGGATGCCAACACTCAAGAGATGGGGATATATAGCGGTGAAACTAATGACTACGGCCAACCTAATGGAAAAGGGATAATGACCTATGATAATGGTGACTTTTATCAGGGTATATGGTCTAATGGAGTTCAAGTTAGAAGTAGATGACCTTAAAGTTGATTTTAATCTATCTTCTTTGACTTAAATTGATTTATCTTCTTTAATTAATACTGTTACATCTGTACATTTCATATACATTCATCCCTTTAAGCAAATGAGCTCATCGGTGGGGCGTAATCAACACTCCTTTCTTCATCTTCATAACCATCATCAGCTCGCAATTCCAAATCATTATTACCGTTCCCAAGCTCGCTCTGCCTTGATATAGACGTCTCCCACGATTGTCTATTTGGACTCCGTGACTTACGTATGATAAAGAATGCTAGTGTTCCTACCACTGCAATTGCTACCAAGAGTACTACACTCAACCCTGCAGCAATGGGTTGTGTGTCATTGTTATTGGATTGTTGTGGAGTGACACTTCCTCGAGATGGAGAGTTTGCAGCGACATTTGCTTCACCACCGGAGGTAGTAGTAGATCCGCCATCATGATCATGAAGTGTAGATGTTTTGTCATGAGTGTGCTTCCCATCATCATGATTATGTTTCCCACTGCTACTACTATCATCTGTATGCCCCAAACAGGCATTATCATCATACTTCCATTGTTTCATAATAAAATCAATCCATACACTTTGAAGACTAACATCATCAACCATATATTCTTTCGATGTATTTGGTAATGATGTAGTAATTGTTATATTCAATTGTTCCATACTATCTGTCAAATCGTCTTCATCTTTCGTTATTGTGTAAAGCGTGTACTTTTGTCGATTCTTGATTGTAGATGAAACAGCGACTGTATCAGTATCATTACCAATGGCAAATTCATCAATTAATTTTAACACATCATCACCGTGCACACCATGAGCAAGTGGTACAAACATTTCTTCAATTGATATCATATTGTATACATCATTTGTAGTTACAACACCAGGGAATAAAGCAGCATTCTCAGTTAAGAACATATCCGTGTCGACATGTTGCATAACCAATGGAGTAGAATGAGAATCATGTTCTTTTGCTTTTGGTATAAAGATCTTGGGTAATATTTCGTCAAAGTATAGTTTATATAATGAATGGGATGTACCTAGTAAGTTTGCTGGATCAATGAAATAATTTTTGGGAGAGCATCCTAGAATCAAGTTGTGTCGGTCAGTAAAGAAGTTATTGTAGTAATAGTAATCTTCCGTTGTTGGAGATGGTGTTGTTGGATTTTGTATTGATGGAGCTAGTGAAGGTACTGTAGTTGTTGAGATTGTTGGTTGCAATGTGGTTTGGTGCACCGTAGAAGAAGGAGAGGATGTAGGAGAGGAGGTATTGGTATCCTCTGTACTACTAAGTGACGGCGAAACAGTAGGAGCAGAAGTATCATTATTGATAGGTTCTATATCCAGTAAAGGATCGGTATCATTCATATCAGGAGAGGGTAGAAGTATATCTGTATTGTTTACCACTACGTCATTTTTTGTATTGTTGAGAGGTGGAGATTCTACTTTGGTATCCTCAATGTCCTCCTCTATATCCACTGCTACCGTCGTTGGCGACGAATCATTGTTGTCTATGCCCTCTTCTTCCGCCATTGTATCAATAAATGGTTTACTACTGATTGCAACTAGCTACTCGGCATTGCTAAGAGAGAATTCATTCGTTTTTACTTGTGTAGATTTGTAGGTCCTGAAAAAGGGTGTCACCTAGATTCAGGTTTAGGTAAAGGTAGAATTAATCCGTTCAATAATTGCAACTCAAAATCGTGGATAGTGTTGGATTGTTTAGTAATATAAAGATGGCAGAGAGTGATGATATGGCGGCCTTTATGGCACCACCAGCAGATGATAATGCATTCGCTGCTCCCCCAGTTGATGATTTCGTAGGCGATGTAAACGCCGCCGGTTCAGCCGAAGATAATGCACCAATTATATTGGCTGCAGCCCCATACGAGGCACCACCTGCTGCTGTTGAAGATAATGCCTTTGCAGAAGCACCCGCCGGTGTTGAAACAGTATCAGATGATGAAGAAGAGGCACCCGCCACTAATGTATTAGTATCAGCTGAACCAACACCAATGTCAAAATGGAATGACGAATGGCAAACAACCTTATTAACACGTAAAGATGAAGAAAACGCCACAAAGGCCTCAACAGTCGAAAAGGCACGTGAGGACATTGAAAAATTCCAAGCAGAACGTGAAAAACGACGTGAAGCACGAATGGCCAAGAACCGATCCGACGAACAAGATAAATTGGAGGCAATTGAGGCTGATCTTGAGAATGATAATTCATGGCAACGTGTTGTTAAGATGATTGAATTAAATCAGGATAGTTCCGATGGTGCCGTTGATACGGGTAGGATGAAAGATGTTTTGGTATTGTTGAAGAATGAACCAAAGATGGCTGATGCTCTTGGTGCTTAAGTTTATATTTAGTTATTGTTTGGGATTGGGTTATTAGTTTGGGGATTAAGGGTTTGGGGATTTGTTTGTGCCATGTTGGGGATTATTTGAATTGGGAGGGGGTGTTGTGGTATTAAATGCTATAGAGTTTGGGAGGAGTGTAAATAAGGGTAAAGTTGAGGAGTTGTTGGGATAGTTATGAGTTTACAATAATGAACATAAGATATGTTCAACTGGCGGGCGGGGGTTAGACAAACCTGAAATCTTTATTAGAAATAAAGCTTAGATTTAGCCAACGAATAGATACAGTAGACTTAATTGCAGCGGAAGTGGGGGCGGGTCACTAAGATATAGGATACACTATCCACCCAAGCCACACGAATTTTACTGTTACTTGAACCGAGGTACACATTATCGGGTCAAGTCCACTTCTCTTTTTCTCTCGTACAACAACAATCAGAAATCAAAGTCCCAGAGTTAATAGCTCATTTCTTTGTGCAGGTAACCGTTGTGTAATTCTCTGAGCCGATGATGCCTTATTAACCTTCTTTACAGGATACAAACAATCTTTGCACTTCACCGTTGCATCACTCTTTCCTCGTTGATTCTTGGAAAAATACTCAGAACTCTTTTTGACATTACAAACAGAGCACAGCCGTTGTGTATTTTGCCGTTCCCTCAAACCTATCTGTAATAAGTCTATCGTCTTAGTCATATCATGATCTGAACCGTGTACTCGTTTACTTACTGTGGCCAACTTTAAGAGCAAACTCTCAGCTTCTGCCAAACGATCTGCCTTCATCAGATCCCTTGCAAGGATAGTGCCAATATCAAGTGTATTTAGTGCCCCCTCTCCATTTAGTTTGAGCCGCATATCATACAATTTCTGTGATAGATCCACTTTCTTCTCGATGCTGATAATTTCCCCGCATAATTCCTTGGCAATAATAATATTACACTCTGCCACAGCAACTTCAATGGAGAGCCCCAATAAGATACTGAGATCTCGGTTTTTCTCAAAATGAGATAATGCTTCCTTAAAGCTATCTTTTGTGGCCTCTTTCAAAGCAATACGGCCAAGACAGTTGTATACCTTTGGTTCTATGAGCTGGACTTTATTCAGAAGTGGGTCTTGCTTGGCTTTCATCTGCTCAACGAGGGAGAGTATTTTGTTCGCGCTTTGTTTTGCCTCCTGTCTAGCGCTGTTGTTCAGATTGACTATATTTGTAAGTGACAATAGCTTTTCATACAAAGCTGTGACATAAATTCGCTGATTATCAGAGTAGTTTGTCTCGACGAAAGATACAAACTCAGTAGCTAACTCAACTCTAAGCTCATTTTGGTACCGCTGTTTGCAACCAGGACACTCTTGCCATAGCTTCCACAATTTATCAAAGTCACGTCCATCCCACTGTTTTGTCCGATGCTTGGCATTTTCAATAAGGCATGATAGATGTGCAAAGCCGGAGTCCGATCCTCTACACGAACAATCGCGTCGAAGCGGCTCTTCTGATTCATCAGTACCCTCTTCATGACAGATCCAGCAATGTGGTGCATCTTCTCCACCGTCTTCGTTGGTATTAGACATGTTTAAGTTGTTTGCCATGATGATAAGTGAAATTGTAGTTGATGGTATATGTGAGCGAGGTTTGGCAGTGGCGAATCAAACATGCCATGATTGAAATCTTTCTTGGTATCCTTTTCATCTTCTTCTGGCCTTGGCTATCCTAAACAAAATCCCTTCTCGACATTGTTAAGACTTCCATGTATTGGATTCAGCTAATATCTTGTCAAACTCTTCTTCCACAGAAGAGCTCATATGATTCATATCAGCAATCGAATGATACTTTGACTTCGTACTCTGTTCAATCAATGCATCGATCGACTTGATACCATACTTTGCAACATGTTCCTCCCACATCTTTCCAGCAGGATAATGATTCCATACCCAAGATTCTTGATTAGGCACAGTATCATATAATGTAATCCATTTAATCATATTCCCAGCAAGATAATAGTACTGACGAAAGTTCTCAGTATCATTCTTTGATAACCACTTGTCTATATTCTTCCTCCTCAACACTGGTTTACTTTCTGGTTCATCAAATATCATTAATCGTCGTGGTCCCATACCCCATTCATATTGATCATCTTTGACTTGCCCTTCGACCATATTCCAAAACCCAACGTGTGGACTGTGCATATCACATGGTTGTATATCAGGATGACTTCCAACCCAATGTTCATTGATATATCTTCCCAATCCGAAGAAAACGTCTTGATGCCATCCAAGTGTATTATATACTATATTCTCAGCCTTGAGTATCAGATATTGTTTAATTGCTTCATTCTTACGATGTACATACTCTCCATTGTTTGTTGGCGGTAATAACTTTCGTATATAACTACATTTAGCAGTCCACATGTTGCCAGGAAACATACTACCAAACATGGTGTAATATTGTGCACCACAAACATCACAGTCACTATTAGGTGGAGATAAACAATCTAAATGTAACGAAGCATTAGTTAATGCTCTCCTCCATGGTGTTTGTTTACCATGATCATGAAAACTACCTTTCGAATGTAAATATACTACTCGCTTCATATCATTTTCTTTGGCAATGTCTGTATGACAATAATCATATAAACTAGATAATGTTACCGATTCTGTAGCATTCGTATAATGTTGTAATTGTAAACAAACCAATCTTGGATGGAGTGAATGACATAGTGTATTCATTTCTGTAAATTGTTCATTATTACCAATGAGATTGTAATATACTACACCAGACTTCTTTTGTTGTGCGTTACTGAGCTGCTTCTCTTCTAATCGATATAGTGCGGTAGAAACTTGTTTCATTTGATCAGTAATAACATTAATGGCATTAAGTAAACCCTCGGTATCATTAGTTGGTATGAATAGATTATAGAATATGATGAGAGATGCTTGTTTTGCTTTTATAAACTCGTTGTTTGCGGGAAACAGTGAAGCCTCAATACCACTCCCATTGATAATGTGAATATTATTGAATAATAGATTATCAATCAAGAATATTGCAATGAATACAATTGCAACCAATCCTACTCTTGCCCGACTGTTAGTATTGTTGTGTGTTTGATATGCTCGCTTTAGAAACATGATTTTATATATTAAGAAGTAGATAGTGCCAATCAAATGATACCCCTGATAACTCTACAAACACAACATGACGACCACCCAATATATTGCAACTAGATTATCAAACATCCAATGCCGTCACAGTTATTGGCAAAGGAAGAGAGTTAAGCTAATAGGCCGCCGCGGCCAACTATATAAGAGGTGATGCCCCCTTAAACTTTTGGGGGGGCAACACTTTTTTCCTTGAGGTAGGTAAGTGCGAGAGTATCAATAAAATATCAACACAAAGGGTAGAGGGGTAGGTATATAATAGTTTAGCGGTTTGGATGCTGAGCGGCACAATTGATTGATTGGTATAAGTAGTAGTTTGCTTGTTTTATTGTGAAGCGGCATTTAAACAACATTAAGTAGGGTAGTTCCCCTATTGGAAACAAATATCGATTGTATTTCTTTATGCAGTTTGAAACACAGAGTCATTAACAGTATGGATGTTGATAATGATGATCAAAATAGTGACAATGAGAGTGTGAGTGAGGATGATGAGAGTAGCGTAAATGACGAAATGAATTATTGGCCTGATGACTTTGGTGATGGTTACGACGATGCAGAGAAGCTAAAGAGGAAAACGCTTAAAAAAATCAAGTTGAATGATCCAGATATCACTTCATTTGAAGTTGAATTAACTGGGGAATATGTACAGAGTATTGATTGGAGTACAAAAGGGAATATTTTCGGAAATAATACACAACTGAAGAAAGTTGAAATCATCAGTGACCAAACTGAGGACCAAAGCACCGTGAGAAAGATCAAGTCATTCTGTACTGGACTTGCCAATAATCGTTCCATTGAAGCTTTTGGAATACGCGACAGTGAATTATCATATAATATATTATTCTCCAGTCTCCAGCCACTTCTCATACACACCAATCTTATCCGTATTGATATTTATGAGTCGGAAATTGGTGATGACAATACCCGTCTACTAGCACGTGCTCTAGAAAAAAGAAGTAATAAACGTTCATTGGAAGTGTTGAGACTTAATGTTTGTGATATGGGTGGGGAACATGCTGTAGGGGAGCTTATTAAAGCCTTGGAGGGGTATGAAAATCTCACCAAACTATACTTACATGATTGTGGACTGGGAGGACGACAGTGTTTTGTATCGTTAGCAAACATACTTCTGAAACCAAACTGCAGATTGGAGACGTTAGAACTGGCGTATAATAATATTGGTCGTCCTCAAAACATCTTGGCTAACGCTATATCCAAAAACACTTCATTGAAGTATTTAAACTTTGGTAGGACTGGTGTTGATAATGAGGAGGCTATTGAATACTGCAACGCTTTGGTGAAAAACAATACAATCAAGTTTCTCAACCTCTCAACTACACCCATGGGTGCTGTTGGATTAATAGGTTCCAATACCTCATCTCATCATTGACTTACCTTGATTTGAGCTACTGCGGAATCGACGATCAAGAGGCATCAACACTGGGGGGTGCCATCACCAATACAACACTGAAGGGTTTAGTTCTCAACAATATTGGTGATTCAATTACATCAGCAGGATGGCGAGCATTCTCGGTATGCTTACAAAGCCCTAATTCAACATTGACACGACTCTCTATTAATGAATGCAACTTAGATGACGAGAAGATGACTGTGATTGCAAATTCACTTGTTAACAATTCCATGATAACTGATTTGGATTTGAATAAAAATCGGTCAATTGGTGTTCGTGGATGGCAGAGCTTCTCGGCTTGCCTTCGTAGTCCTGTCTCAGTACTACAAGAGATTGAAATGTTCGGTTGTAGTCTCACTGATGAGATCATGATTGATTTTGCGGAGGCGCTGGCTCATAATTCAGTGTTGCGTATTTTGTCTATGTGGGATAACCCTGGCATTACCAAAAGAGGCTGGGACGCCCTTCAGAGGACTCTTTGCAATACGTCAAGTATTGAGGCAATTCTTGAATCAAACCATATACTTCATTATATCGGGAGGTCACCAGATCATAATATTACATCATCTTTACAACTGAATGAGAATCAAGATAAGAAGCAAGTAGCGGCATTATTTCTTGAAAGATGAAGATGTGGACGTCAGGGAATTTGTCACCATGGATATGAATGTCCTACCTCAGGCGATGACATGGATTGGGAAAGAGGATGATGACGTTGGTGGACATACTCTGATGTTTGCGGTGCTGAAAGGTATGCCCTGTTTGTTTGATAACGAGAGTAAGGCGAGAGCAATGCAGAATAGTTGTAAGGCGAGCTCTTTACAAGTGAAAAAGAGACGTGTTCTCTAGAAAAGGAAGTGATATAGATTGTGAACGGCTTCTAGAGATGTGAACATCAACTAGGCTAGAGACTAAGAGGTAATCTACTTCCTAGGAGTGTACTTTCATTCCTTTAGACTTAGTGTATCTATATATTGCTTCTGACCATTTTCCATCGCCAATTCTGCTCTGACATTAGAGGATGTTTCTTTTTCCATTTGCCTTGGTGATTGTGAGAAAAGAGTCATTCCATTACCAATCAAACTTTCCTCAACCGGTTTAATCGACATGAACTGTTCATTACATTCACGTTCGCATTGTCTCAAGTCTGTATCATCATTCTTTATTCTTCTCTTCCCCTTCTCATCTCCATTGTACACACAACCTAACAAACAAGCAATACTTGCCGAGTATCGAGTACCCAATGTTTCAATACACCAATGTATTCCGTCACTTGATATTTTATTCCGTATACATGCATTGCTCTTTTCATTAACACCCGGTGGTTGTGCACATACCATTGGTATACTTGGAGGCCATTTTCTCTTTGCTAATGGTAATCTATCAAGTAGGAATGATGTACCTGATAACTCCCATCCATTCGATTGCTTCTTATCAGAGTCTAAACTTGATATATTCTTGTATATACCAAGATGTTGTGCAGATTTCCATAATATTTCATTTGTAAATTGTCCAAATTCTTGTACTAATACATACTTTACTCCTCTCTTCTTCTTCTCACTGCTATGTCGTATACTCTCCCAATTCATTGCAACATCTCGAATAATCTCATTAATCTTATATATCCCTTCCCAGTCTTCTACTGTTAAGACATTGTTATTCAATGGTAATGTAGTAATGACTACAGTTTCAATACCTAAATTGTCATGTGACAAGTTGATTGCTTCAATTATTCTTTGTTTTGTTATATCAACAATATCCATCCAACCATGTGGAATCCGTAATACAGCCACATCATAACTACCAACTGACATTTCAATCGGTTTAGGCATTGGTTGTGGTATCTTTGTATCTAATATCTCTTTCACTACACTTTCATCTAAATCCAATGTATAACGATGTTCAACTAACTGTATAGATTGTTTATTACTCCATCCAATACGTTGTTTCAATTGTAATTCTTCTTTAGCACATCTTGCTTCCTTTCTTCTGTTTGTGTTACTTAGTAAATCTGTTATTCTCCAATAGGAACTAACACCACCACCTCGTGTTGGTGCCGCAACAGATAGACAATTATGTGAATATATCTTACCTTCGTAGAAATATTCAGCTAATACATTTCGATTATATTCATATGAACTTCCTAGTAATGTGGCATCAAAACCTTGTACAAATTGTTGACTTAATGAATCACCAACATGTACAATCTTCAAGTTGGTAGATATTGTAGTGGTAAAGTTTAGTATTGTAGTTTGTGATAATGATGTAGGTAATGGCCCCTTGTTCGAACCACACATGTATGGTTTAACAGATAAGAATTTAGTAGGTAATCCTTCATTTAATTGATTATGTAATCGGAATGAGATACGTATTGAATGATTTTGTGTATTGTAGGGTGTATGTTGTTCAGTGTAGGCGTTTGATTTGGTAGTTGCATATATGTACTTGTAATTGTTGGATGCATGAGTTGTAGTGGTGGTGTTGTTTGACGATGATATATTTTGATGTACTACTGACAAATCATGTTCAGCAATATTATCATGTAGAAGATATGTTATTACAAATAAGATTGCAAATAATAGACGTCTATTGCTTCTCTTTGATAATGCTGAGGTAAGTATCATCTCTTTTTGCGACTCTCAAATCTCAAACATGAAAATTTGCAATGGATAGACTCAGATTGCAAAGCCCTTACACCAAAACCCCACAGCAAATCATACACAACATACTTGACGACGACCCCACTATCGGCGTGGCTCTATGGGTCCTCTCTGGCCCTGCTGACCAGTCTATTTATTATATCACTAAATTATCTTCAAATGCCCTTCCGCAAGAAGTTTCATAATGTATTCGATAGAGAGAAGTTTCATATCACATTGTTTTTATGAGTAATTTGTTGTTGTATTCATGATAAGCCCAGCCATATCTACTCCACCTCTTTATTCCTCTCCTTATACCATATCTGCTAATGCGCAGACAATAATATAGATATTCTAATTTCATTGGCGACGGCTAAGAGTCATATATATCTACTCACAAAACAACACATATCTTACACACAAAAAATGACAATACATTCAAGACGTAACAAACCAATATATGTACAACGCCCTCGGGAACCTATTAGTACTAATAATAATTGGTCATATATAAATAAGAAAAACAAGAATCCTAGACATGCGTCCAAAAACAGAATAGCTATAGTCGCTTCATGTTTCATTGCAATATATCTCTTATATCAAAGGGGTAGTAGCAGTAATGTTAACACAACGAAGAAGCAGCAAGAGAAGATTCATAATACAATATCTTCTTCATTATTGAATGGCACTAGTGGTAATAGTGCAATCAATTCACATCTAGCTATAAAGGATGAAAATCTACTATCTCAGGCTGAACACAATGCAGCTGAAAAATCAATGAATTCACAACTCTTACCAAATGAAGCATCATTTGTACATGCTGCAACATCGTTACAACCAATTACAGATAAAGTTACAACACACAAGTATTATCCAATGTATGGTCAATTTTTATTACCATACTATAAACGTATACCGAATATGAAAATGTTAGAGATTGGTTTAGGTTGTGATATGAACTATGAACCTGGAGCTTCTGTGGCATTATGGAAGAAACTATTTCCAAAAGCCAATCTATGGGAAGCTGAATATAACAAGACATGTGTTGAAATATCAACTAAACAAGGCAAGTTAGATGGTTTTAATACCTTAGTCGGCGATCAAGGAGATAATGCAACATTAGATAAATGGATCTCAAAAAGTGGTGGTGACTTTGATGTGATTATAGATGACGGTGGACATCACAATTGTCAAATAATAACATCCTTCATCAAACTATGGCCAACTATTAAACCAGGAGGATTGTACTTCATTGAAGATTTACAAGTTGGTAAATGGCGTGGATTTAGACATGCCGGTACTGCAAGTTGCAATGCTAAGAAATTTACATTTAGTGATAAGTTACAAGATTGGTTGGAAGATTTGATATATCAGGGTGGATATGGTAGTAAGAAGTGGGATGTACATTTCATGTATTGTCAAGCTGAGGCGTGTGTCCTTGGTAAGAAACCAGCTCCGAGTACTGATAGTGCACTGGTGAATATAGAATTACTTCCAGAGGAAAGAACATTTGTAGAGACCGCCGGAGCCCTGACACCGATTACTGATAAGATTACAACACATAGTTTCTATACAATGTATGGACAATTTTTATTACCATACTACAGACGAAAACCAAATATGAAGATGCTAGAGATAGGCTTGGGTTGTGATATGAACTACGAACCAGGCGCTTCTGTTGCTCTTTGGAAGAAACTATTTCCAAAAGCCAATCTATGGGAGGCAGAGTATAACAAGACATGTGTAGATATATCAACAAAGCAGGGCAAATTGGACGGTTTCAATACATTAGTCGGTGACCAAGGGAACAATAGTACATTAGATGGTTGGATAGAGAAGTCTGGTGGCGAATTTGATGTTATTATAGATGACGGCGGGCATCATAACTGTCAAATCATGGCATCGTTTATCAAACTATGGCCAACACTAAAGCCTGGTGGACTGTACTTCATTGAAGACTTATCTGTTGGAAAGTGGATGGGGTATCGAAAGTATTCTACAGCGAGTTGTCCAACTACATTTATCTTCTCGGACAAGTTACAAGTATGGTTAGAGGACTTGATATATCAAGGTGGATATGGTAGTAGAAAGTGGGATGTTCACTTTATGTTTTGTCAGGCTGAAGCGTGTGTCCTCGGGAAGAAGCCGCTAGATGCAATAGCTCAATGATAAGAAAGAGTAAGGCTATAACTAATCGAGATTTTGAGCCTTTAAGTTAGACCTATACTAAAACATCTACACATCTTCTAGAAGAGTTAAGAAATCAATCCTCTTTCGCTTTGCCCTCTTAGTCTTCTCAACTTTTACTTTCACGTTCATCTTGGATTCAAATAGATCAGGCAAGCTTTTACACAGCTTATACAGCACTGAGAGTCCAATATCATCTCGGCCTAACCAGGATATAGCAGAGGGTAACTCGTTCAGTTCTATTTCTAGAAATGGCTCAACATTTACAACATCATCCTTTAACATATGGTACCGTATGATCTTCTCGCGAGCTGCCTGTGCTTTAGTGCCACGCCTATTGATTTGTAATGCAGATCGTAAGTCTTGTGGAAAGTTATAAGAATATATACGTCTCCAGATTGGACATGTAGATTCTTCTCTAGCTCTAGAAACAACCCTTTGTAGAGTGTGGTTGGAGGCATAGGTTGCGTCAATACTCGACTTATTACAAAGAACATTGGTAAGTGCCGACCATCCTGGTTCAGTGATTCCACGGCACATGTCTAATAGTAGTTCACAAAGAATACTATTACCGACTAGTGCATTTGCAATGGTGAGAAGTGACTCGTCATCTAAACCATAGCTGCCCCTGAAATCAAGCTTTGTCAACATGAAGTTTTGATGCTGAAGTAAAGATGCTATGGACTGCCAACCTTGGGTATATATTCTCTCCATACAACGAATTCCAAACTTCTTCAATGAGTTTATATCCATTAATGAGCTGACAAGCGAACCCACTAAAGTATCAGTGATACTAAGATTCCAAAAAGTGATATAAAGTTCCTCCAATGCAGGAAATGGATGATTTCGTAATCGATTGAAGAAATCTGACAACCCATTAGAAGATATACCAATACTTGAATCAAGATTCAGATACTTTAATGTAGTATTATATAACATCCACTCCCCTAAAGTGCCAACAGCTTCATCGTGAAATGAATTATTCGCGAGATCAAGTCTTTCCAATGTAGATTGGGGGTTGCATATGGCTAAAAAGAAAGGTTGCCATGCGGTAGGGTCAGGGGCAGGGAGTAGTGGGTTCCTGCCGAGACTTAGACTTTTGATTACTGTATTGTTTTTCATCATATTCCCTAAGCTAATCAACCCATTTTTACCAAGACTATTGTTGGAGAGGTTAAGGTGTTCTAATGTGATATTTTGTCCACTTGATGCGAATTCCTCCCAACCACGTTCGGTAACTTTTGCATTAGAATAGAGATTCAACGATCTCATTGTTGTGTTATTCCTAGTCAATAGTTTGCCGAGAGCGGCGATACCCTTATCATTAATATTGTTACTGGAGAGATCAAGTTCCGTCAAACCTGAATCGGAGGAATAGCTCAGGTTAGTTAAAAATACACTCCAACCAGAAGGTGTTATTGTTTTGTTTCCTCTAAGGTTGAGTGTTTTCAATGTCTTATTTCCTGCCAATGATTTTGATAACGACTCAATTGAATTATCATTGAGTCTGTTGTATTGAAGATTAAGAAACCTCAACTTTGATGCCGGAGAGTGTATCAGATTTCTATAGATTATACCATCTCTTAACCCAGGTCCACCACGAGTCTTTCTCATTGTGGATGATAAGGCTAAAGCAAATTTATCAAGATTTGGATGTTGAATACACGAGGAAACGATTGCTCTCCCCTCTTTATGATAAATATCATTCTCGGACAGCAATAGATGCTCCAGGGAATAATCCTTCGCAAATCGGTTTAACGCGTGAGCAAGACGAGCCCAGTTTCTTTTCCCCATATTGCACTTAACAAAGACCAGACGACGGAGGCTATAACAATATTCGATAATTGGTAAAATGGGACAGTCAGTTTTATCATGCTGTTCTGTAGATACATTATATGTATCCCATCCTCTCAATATCAAATGATCTATCGAACCATTATTAGATAAAGCTTTACAGAATCCTCTCAAATCCTCTGCCTTTCGATGTTTTGCGCACTGTTCAGGGCTAGTTAAACTTGCAGCCCATTCGTCAACTTGTTGCATGGTTGTCATGGTTTCACTACTTCCGTATATTGTTATCCTTTTCAGATTTGTATTAGAAGAGAAAGTATCATTCTCATTCATCCACATTACACGTTGTAGAAATGGACTATCTTCTCTCACTAAAAGACATGATATACTAGGATCATTAACCTTGATTTGTTGCCATATCTTTTCACTCAATTCTATATCCTTTTCATCATCCCACCACCTCCTCTTTTGCAAAGGTTTTGTTGGCGTTGGCACTGACATTTTTTGTTATGTATATTTTTGATTATTGGTATCCTCTCATACAGTGCGTGTTAATATTGATTGCCGAAGCCAGCCCGTAAAGGACTAGCGGTTATAATCACCTATAATACAATAGAGTGTTGACGCACTATACTGCCGCACTGACCATACGTCCTGCGATTGCTTTACTAGTAGTTGTGGCTGGGCGATACGAGCCTTCGTTGCATCGCTAAAGTTATTTGCGAGCTCTGTCCACTCATCTCATTTGCAAAGATTTATCTCCCCCCAACAATATCTAGTCAGAATCAACGAATCATACTACTATCCATACCTCCACTGTAAAGTATATCCTCATAATATACTCTTGATCTATTCATCACTTAATAATCAATAAATATACACTATAAAAAATGGCAGGCGGCTCAAATGGAAATGGCAATGGTGCCAAGGTTGGTACTGATAAAGTGAAGCAGGGATTAGCACAGATGTTAAAGGGTGGTGTTATTGTAAGTATCATACTTTGATGTGTCGTTGTATTGTTGATGGATGTATGCACGTCTGCTCGGTTTGTCGGGCGAGGGTTGGAGATACGTTATTATGTGTGCATATGATATGTTCAACTATTGATGTGTGCAGCTGGATATGAAAGTTCAATATCTCGTATCAGATTCGTTTTCACAGGCACGGAGAGGCCATCAACATACCAAGTGGTGAAGCGTCGTCTTGTTACTGTTGGGTAGATATATTACAAATCATGAATTGCAATAAAAACCTTTTCTAACTTGTTCTTTTGCAATTCTTTCTAATCTCTCTCCTCTCCGCAACTATCCATATCAATACTAATCTATCACCCAACCACTCATCAATATAGATGGATGTAATGAATGTAGAACAAGCTAAAATTGCCGAGGCAGCAGGTGCCGTGGCAGTAATGGCACTAGAACGTATCCCCGCCGATATCCGTCGTGATGGAGGTGTAGCAAGAATGTCAGATCCAAATATGATACTTGAAATTAAGAATGCTGTAACAATTCCCGTCATGGCCAAGGCACGTATTGGACATTTCGTCGAGGCACAAATCTTAGAAGCATGTGAGGTTGATTATATCGATGAAAGTGAAGTGTTAACAATGGCAGATGAGGTGAATCATATTGATAAGAATACATTCAGTGTACCATTTGTTTGCGGGTGTCGTAATATTGGTGAGGCGTTACGTCGAGTTGCCGAGGGAGCGGCCATGTTACGTACCAAGGGTGAGGCTGGTACTGGTAATATCGTTGAGGCTGTACGTCATGCACGTACAGTACAGGGACATATTAAGCGACTGTCATGTATGACGAAGGATGAATTGTTTGTTGCGGCCAAGGAATTACAGGCACCATATGAACTTGTTAAGTATGTTGCTGATAATGGACGTTTGCCAGTTGTAAACTTTGCTGCCGGTGGTGTTGCCACACCTGCTGATGCTGCACTCATGATGCAATTGGGTATGGACGGAGTATTCGTTGGCAGTGGTATCTTCAAATCACACAATCCCGAGGCACGTGCCAAGGCAATCGTTAAGGCCGTGACACATTACAAGGATCCTAAGGTACTTATGGAGGTTAGTACTGGATTAGGACCTGCTATGGTTGGTATTAGTGATATCAAGGGTGATCCAGTCAACTTCCGTGATAGGGAGGGTGGAGAATATACATATGAGGGAAAGGTCCCACCAAAGAAGGCATTACACGGTGCTTCTGAAACTCAAATGTATGGTTCATCTTGGGCAAACTAAAGCATTATAGAAGGGGAGAAGGGGAATATAAACTGTATTGTTTGTTGTGGGAATGATTGAATGATAGAGAAAAAGAGGAAGTCGAAGTCTTAGTTACCATATGTCTTAAATCTTGTAACGCTGTCGTAATTATGTCCCACTCCTACCTTATCCGCTCATTCATTAGTTACATAAGTAGCATTCTGTTTCTAGATTAGTTATATAAGTAGCATTCTGCTTTCTGTTTCTAGCAGTAAGGGTTGTCTAGCCTTATTCTTTTATCTAATCAGAAGTGTTTGCCTAGGGAATGCATCACGTCTACAGCTCGCCACATTTTAGATGTTATACTCTTCTCGACGACGTCTTCTATATATGCCATTGCATCGTCGTCACTCAAGTCTAGTCTAAATCTACCTCGCATAGCAAGTATAGCCTCTTCGGGTGGTTGGTTGATAGACAAATCTCCCATACCAGCATGTACCATATTGTTAATGTGAGACAATAGCGAGTGGATGTTATTGTGTCTACGCAGCGTGATAAAGGCTGCTCCTGTGAAGACTAGAAACTTGGCAAAGTTATCACTGTCACGTCCACCAAGCCCTTTTATCATTTCTTCAGTTATTCTCATTGGCAAATAAGTTTTGGGATCTTGACCCAAGATGAATGAGTAATCGCAGTGTAACAAGTGTCCATTTTGATGCAGTAGTATATTATCAAGATGACGATCACCCACACCCAGTAGATAGGTAATGACACAATAACCAGCACAACTCTTCACGTATGTTGCCATGACTTCTTTCTTTACGAAATACGGAGCTGATTCGTCGTAGGCGGCACTACGAAGAAAGTCTTGAATAGGATTTTCACTAACTGAACCTCTCTGATGCAAACCAGGAAGTGAATCATACTTGAACCATCTATGACTTTTTCGAGATGAACCATCTGAAACTTGTTTCCCTGATACATCAAGTGTAGTGTTAAATGCTTCAGAAGAACCTTCTGCATCGTCCTTACTTCGTGAGCTTTGACGAGAGTCCATACCAATATTGGAACCTAGCTGAGAAGAACCCGACGACCTGCATAGCTCTGATAAAGGAACAGTTCCTCTGACCCACTCAATAAAGCCAGTTTTGCTTCCCACAGGTTGACAAGAAAAGGTTTTCAACTTGAGATCCAATCCAGATGCAATGAGTATTTGGTTACATCTCTCTATGAACTGAATGGCAAGAAGCTCTTGTCGTAAATCATCTCCATGTTTGTATAATAGTAAACGTTTCCTTGGCTGATCTTCAAAGGTAACAACTTCTGTGCTTATGCGCAGATGAAGTTCAATAGCTTCTTTTCTCCGGGAAGACAGTTCATTCGATTGACCATGCTGATCAAACTCTTCGGTTGAATCAAACAAGTACACCTTTGTCTTAGACTCAACAGGCACTACTGATCCCTGGATTTGTTGTTCCCATATTGGACATAGATCTACAAAGCCGCATCCCACATCTGATGAACGAGACTCTTCATCGAATCCATCTGAATGTTTGGGTTTATATATACTACATACCTTGAGTGATAGAGTCTTGGGGAATCCCCAACTTGACCTCGTCTCAAATAGAAGTGTATTATTGTTCATCCAACGAAAGGATGAAGAGTCTGATGATCTCTTTGATACATCACTGTGTAGTATTAAAGATGAGAAAGAGAAAGAAGGAGGTCAGACAACATGTATAAATACAGGCATCTCATAATCAGCAGCGGACTTACCTAACTCCAGATTCTTGGACGACACCAGCAATGCCACCTTGAATTGAAAATGCCTCCTTAACCTTTGGGGACAATGTACTATGAAGACCAACAACTTCAACCTTTGTTCGGTACAAAGTATCGACTCTACTGCTACTCGTCCCACCACCTTCTTGAGATGACGACGATATTGCACATGCCTTGGGCGATCCAACCACATTGTACTCTGAATTGAAACAGAGAAGTAATGGGAAATGGGCACTAGGCAAGATGAAGCACTCGTCAGCATCAACTGATGTCAACAGCTCTGTCGAATCAACTGGATTTAATATAGGAAACTTCGAACTACTACTACTACTACCACCTGCTCTTGGGTTCATGAGACGTAATTCAGATCGGAAGCTTTGGGTAACAGAAGCAAGGGCACTCTCTTTACTTTCGCTCCATGGGTAGAGTGCCCAATCAGCCATCTTTTGACTGAAAGACTTCATGAGGTTTCGTTCTATTGTGGAGCAACTGTTGTCAAGTTGACGTAATATGGATGCCATGTTCTCAAACTTGCTTGATAGGGAGATCGATTCTGGTTCATCATTACTAACGCTGATAACGGGAGGAGTAGCATCATCGATTGTTTCCAACGAAGCACTCTTGCTGAACTTAGGGAAGAATGATTTGCTTGAACTCTTGGGTGACTTCTTGCTACTTTCTCCACTGACACCAGTAATAGTACTTGGAGCAGCAGCACTACTTTGATCTGATGACGATGTCTTCTTGCTCTTGCCTCCCTTCAACATGCGTAGTATCTTTTTGCTCTTTTTCTTCTTCTTTGGAATCACAACACCACCATCTTGTTCTTCTGATTGGCTAGCTGAGGTGGTTTGACCAATTAGTGAAGAGCTCGAAACGACTCCTGGCAAATCAGATGAGGATTCTGTTAGTTCCTGAACAGCTCCCGTCTCTCTGAGATTGATGTTATCATCCATGCCCAAAGAGGAGAGAGTTCCATTGGTATTATTATGATGCCCAATAGAACTTTCTGATGCGGCAATACTCAACTTTGAGAAGTCAACTTGCTGCTTTGTTCGACTAGACTCTCGACTGATGGGATATCCCTCGCTACAATGCCGTTCCTTCTCTCCATCACTCCCTACCGACTTGTCAAACATCCGTCCAGAGAGTCGGCGTTGCGCATATCTGCAACATCTCATTGCGAGTGCCGATTGTTCAGAGATGTATCCATGTGGAACCTTCTGTTCCTCAAGTTCACCAATGAATGATCGCAATAAGAAAAATAACCGTTGACATAGATTGATATCATTTAAGGCAACATCAATAACAATATCCAATAGCATTTCACTTAATCGTTGTCCCTTTTCTACGACACCCATTTTCGGTGAGATGGCAACACCTAATAACTGTAGTAAATGTGCATCAAATACATCCTCGGCAGCTACCACCACAGGCGAGGCTTTTGGTGAAGTGGAAGAAATACCACTGTTGGCAATACTCCATATCATACCCATACATTCCGTAGGTGTAAATGGTGCCTCACCGCCGACGGTATGTTCCTCACCATCATACTTTGTAATTCGTTCGAATGGTCCTCCACTTTGAATGTACGTAGTCTCGCAGTATGATCCTGAAGATTGATATGCCATTGACCGTGCCAATGATGATAATGAGTTCCATTCCAATAGCAATTCATCTTGGGGTAGTGTTGGACATGGTGTAAAGTTCTTGGGTGTATCCGCTAGTATAAGTCGTCGACTACTACTACCACCGGTATTACTATTCATATTAGAGGTTTGAAGTTGTCTTGTCATGGTTGATGCCGCTTCCAATATACCTCCAGGTGGTAATATCCCACCAGCTGCAACATAGGCAGCCACTTCTGCAATCCCCGCGGCATTTGTTGCACCGTTTAAATCTCGTGCCGATGATCCTCTAAACGACGATGAACCCTGTGACATCATCCTCTTTGGATTATTAGTATCTCTACCATTCATTCCAGCCTCACCCTCATCTACAAAATTCATAGCACCTGGTCCAGTACAAGCAAAGAATGTCTCGACCATGGCACTACTATACTCCACAGGACGAGAACGTACCTCAACGTCTCGTATAGAGTTTGAACTATTATTATTACTCGATCTTGATAATAGCATTCCTCCTTCTGATGTTGGTGGTGGAGGTGTTTTTCTTCCATCTATTATTTGGTTATTGGAAGTCTTTTCTTCACGTTCATGATATCCTGATCGGGAGGCGGCAGGCGTATATCCCATACTTAGTGTGATTGACTCCTATTTGACAAGTAGTAGTAAGATGAGTATATTATACCAAACGATAAAAGATCAAACCACAAAACATCAAGTACTCACACCATTACTAAATCTATCCTTTAATATCCTCGCAACTCCACCATGATCCAATGTCCTCAAACTCTCTACTTCTTTTCTTCCATCACTAATACTACTACTAGTAACAGCAACAACTAACGTACCACGTCTAACACCCGCCTCTGCCGCTATACTATTCAATGAAACTTTATGTACCAATGCAAAGTTACCCACTGGTGCCCAATTTATACCTTGGAGTGGTTTACCCGATAAAAGTAATGTGGTGTAGGTACGTCCTGATTTGTAAAATTTTAATAATAGTGGTTTCTTCATTTGTAAATCTTGTGGCTCAGTGTTGTTGGTATTGGAGGATGAGTTTGTGGTTGCTGAACCATTCAGATTCGTACCGCTTTTGGAACGCTTTACACTTCCGTCCTGATTCTTCTTAGCTCCCTCTTCAGCATTACCATTGTTACTACCATTATCAGTATTACTAAATAAACCAGTATACATCCATAACCTTTCCAATGCCCGATCACTACGTTCACCTAACATACCTAATCCATTAACATCAACTAATATCGATCCAGGACTTATGCCAACTGTATAGGCTTCAGAATTTGTAGATATTGATTGTACGTAGAGTGCTATTGGTATACGTGAGATTGTTATACCTAACTTTGGAGATGAAGAAGTTGTGGAATTTTTAGTAGAAGATGGAGGAGGGATTGTACCTTCTATTGTATACTTGGCACCCTTATTATTCATACCATTATTTGGTAATGGAGTTTCAAATCCATGCTGCATAGCACCACCCTCCTCTTCATTATTGATAATATCAGCAGGAGTAGTAACAGCACCGCCACATGCCGCACTAACCAAACTTGTATTATTTAATAAACTTGAACTGGATGGTGATGTGAAGATTAATGGTGTTGATTGTGTCTTGGATTGTACCTTTGAGGAGGAACTGGGTGTAGCTGTGGATGAGTTTCCACTGTAGGATGGTTTGATTTGTCCTCTTGTGCTATTAGGGTCTAATATGGCACCGTAAGTAACATAGTGAGAAATACCCGCTTCACCCGTACCCTGTTTGATACCAATATTATAACCCCTTGTACTATTCTCTCTATTCTTCTGTGATTGATCTTCTAATCCATTATTAACCCCTTTACCATTGATATCATTAGTATTAGTTTGTAGGGGAAAGAAATCTTTACCAAAAATGGCATCTACCCAATCATTACGTATGCCATTACGAAATGTTGTATTGGTATTATTTATTGTATAGCTGTTATCTTTAATTCCCTGTACATTACTATTCTCGTTGATAGCTCTTGTCTTATCTGTAGCTACCGTGGGTGCCTCTGTAACAATCGATGGATTATTCATTATATTACCATTATTATTTATTGTTGTTGTTGTTGGTAATTTGGAGGGTGTTTCAAAGTCCAATTTGATAATGGCATTATCACTTCTTGACGCATTATTAGTACTGTTAGCTGTATTATTATTGGGAGGTATGATAGTCTCGGGAGGTAAGGATATAACCTTAGTCTTTGGATTGCTAACAAAATAACCATATTTTGTTGGTATTACTTCCTCTTTTTTATTAGTTTCAATTGTCATGATATTTCTAAAGTTATATCTGCTACTGTTGTTGTTAGATGCAGTCGAAGAAAATCTACGATTAGTATTGTTACGAATGGAAGAAGATCTGCGTGTTTTGTATATCCTACCGTTAACTACTCGATGTGTCGTATTATTATTAGTATTATTAGTAGTAACTCTTCGTTGATAGCTATTGAGACGATCAGGTGATGAGTTTATACGCCTTAATGTTTGTGTTGGATAATTATCCCGTGTATGTTCACTAGCTGATATATTATCTTCACTATTTGCACTTGAATTATATCGTTCGTATGCTGCTTTTAGTAGGAAAGCTGTTATTACCACCATTTAATATAACATTGCTGGCTTCAATATTTATTATGGTGCATGCAACTCCGGAAGTAAAAGTAAAGATGTGCACGTATCGATATACGCGCTATGCGTTAATATAGCGCCAACAATATAATCCGTGTATATTACAATATATCTATTAACCGCATGAGCTTACCACAACGCACTATCCTCAATCCTCTGCATACCTATCTATAGGTACTGCCAAAATTAAGCCAAAGGCCAAAGCCAATAAATCAATCTTGATAACTCAAGGGGCTTTCTTAGTCTAAACTATGAATTCACCTCAACTCAGCCTGCTCTGACCTCCTTTGACCTCTCTGGTACATAAGGGTACATCTCACTCCTCTATTGGAAGGATGACACTTAGAATTACTGCATTATTAAGATCAGTTGGTATTAGCTTAGAAGATTGGTAGCCCAACACAATAGTGAGTTAATAAACTCAAAATCTAAACCGTAGTTTCCTTTTCTCTCAAGTCCTTGATACGCTCTTCTTCCATATCAAACAATCCCATATCAATCTCCTGTTCAGGACTGAACATTGCCTCATACATTAATCCAGGATCTTCACGTGTACCAACACAACTCTTTAGCACTTTTAAATATTTCTTCACAATATCCCTATAATGAGTACCCACCGCACGTTCCTGATACAACCTCTCGCCTGAAATACTTTGATCGCCCGCCGCAAACGAACGATTATTATGACGAATATTAATCATAATTTCATCAAGCACACCCTTATCAATACCAAGTTCTTCAAGTTCGGTAATATCCTTGGGATTTACATGACGTTCCCAATCATATAAGTCGGAATGTAATTCCGTAACAGAACGTGATGGACGGGATGTTTCTCGTGTCCCACGTCGTAACATCTTATCTTTCACGGGACGGAGAGTCACCTCACATCCATTGATGGTTGCCTTGCCCTTGTAAAGTTCAATCACTTCATCTATTTCTCCGTTCAACTCGAAACCAACATAGGCACTTCCAGTAGAAATACCCTGTGAGCAACGGACGATATGTCCTGAACCAAATACGTCTCTACGATCTTCACTAAAGGGTTGGAAGAATGTGGCAAGATCACTCAACTTGACATTGGGAGGTAAACCTGAGATGTGCAACATATCATTATGACTCAGAAACATTTCATGTGGAGGAACTTCACCGGTAACAATCAGCCGTGGTCCCAACTTGGATTGAGCATATGATCCTACCCATTTGCTAAATAGTCGTTCTCTCTTGGCACGTAATACTTGAATGGGACGTTCTCCAACGCCAACATTGGCATTATTGGCAACATTCTTTGACTTGGGGCTCAGCACCCTAGACACGAGATCTGCCGATGCTAGGTTGATCAATGCTGTCGTGGAGGAGGCACGGAAGTAATCTTCGTTGGTCAATGGACCGAACATGGCCTCTAATCTTGATCCTGGAGGGAACATGCTATTGAGTAACTCAACAGAAGTTGTTGTTGCAGGCAAGCCCGTTACCTTCAATATGGACTCTGCTCCTGCAGGTGAGGCTGACACAAATGCCTTCTCCTCTTCTGAAACATCATCTTTATCCTCATACTTTCGAAGCTCAATGGAGTGCTTCTTTTCACCCAATCTACCATCAGCGGCACTATCAATCATGGCTTGCTTGGCCTTAAGCTTGGTATCAAATCCAACATATGCTGAAGTGGGTGATGCAGGGCTTACATCCATTGAGGTCACACCGAATAATTTGGCAACATCCTCGGCAATTGTTTGCCGATTCAATTCTTCGCCAAAGTCTTGCACCTCACCCGTTTCATCATCCAAATGTGGTACCAAGCCAGTCACAAACAAGTACCCCTTGTACTTATTCACAAAGGTTTCGTCGGGTAATTTTCTATCCTTTGGGAATATTGGACGAGGCTCACGCTTACTATCAGGATGTTTCACCTTGCGTTCCATCTTTGCATACTTGGATGGATGGTCAGTAACAGCCATTAAGAAATCATCCAACTCGGGACCATGCGGCTTCAACGGCAATACCGCCTTACTATCCTCCTTCTTTGGTTTTACCAATAATGGATTATCCACATCACAAACGTCCCTAAAGTAATAGTCATATTCGAATGCATCTTCAATTGGATCCTTATCATCATCTTCCGGTGGTGGTCTGAATGTCCGCCCACCAGCCTCATCCTCACCCACGGCATCATAATACCCCTCCTCTTTAAGTTTCATCAATGCATCCCAATCCATCGCATCCCAATCATAAATATATTCTCCCTTATCAGTCTTACGAACATGTTCATGATTATCTCTATCAAAGTAATTTGGATCATCGGGATTCGTCGGGGGGATCATATCAGCATCCGAATCATACCCATCATCATCTTGATTATCCACCATTGAAAAGGTATGTGTATTTAATGAATGTTCGACATGTTCCTTTTGCATAACATCACCAATAATTTCCTCATCTTCACTATCATACTCATCATCGTCTTGATCTAACCTTAGATCACCCCTCAGATAATTTAATGCCCGGCCACGTGCCTCACCTTGCTGCCGTCCTCTACTGATTGGACTGCTACGTTCTTTAATTGGTTGTATCATATTATTGCCAATACGAGCACCACCACCTCTTGATCCCATCATGCCTGATAATCCCGTACCAGTACCGCCTCTTGCACCCCTCTGTTCCTCCTTCTCTAAATCACTAACAACATTACCACTCATTTCACTTCGGACACTTGCCCGTCCACTTCGCCGTTGCCCGACATTACCACTTGTTATTAATTCTTCATCGTGAATGACTTGATGTCCTTTATGTTTCCGTGCTGTTAATGTGGGTATACCGGATGTATATTTATTTGTAGTCCGTCCTTCCGATGCTGGACGGAATACTTTTTCGGCAAAGTTTTCTTTGGGTGGTCCACCACGGTGGGAGGCACGTCCTGGACGATGATACTTTCCTTGCTGTTGTTGATTATTATCTTGTGATGGTTGCTGTTGTTCATGTTGTACGCGAATACCTGGTCGCACTGCTCGTTGACCACTTGCACCTGCGGCTTGTGCTGTTTGTTTCCTAGCATTATCAAGATCACGTTCGAGGGCTTCATTTCGTTTGTTTCTAAAATCAGAGAATGCACTACAACAGTATTGCAATTGTATGAGTAATAGAGAAAGAGAGGTATGTGTCAGAGATAGAGTATTGAGTACATAAATTATACACTATATACCCCTCCTTTCAGTATGTGATACCCCACAACCAATATGTAAATCTCAGACATTATCTACACATACCAATAACACATATGTAATACACATACATACAAAACAATACTCACCCACTACCACCACTTCCTCTACCAGCACCACCACTTGTTGATGGAGTTCGATGTCTACCTCCCTCACCACTGTATATTGAGAGGGAAAATGTAAGTGTCAGAGAACATTATAAACACCTTCTTTCATATAATACCCCAACCAATATCACGACCTCTTTACACCAACACACACCAAAAACACAAACATTACCACACAAACCAATATCATAAATCTCAAACAACTCTATAATAACACACCAAACAAACATAGGTAAAAAAAATACACATCAAACTCAAACAAACATGTACTCACCGTCCTCCACCGTCTCGACCTGTCCCTCGCGAGCCTGGACCTTGGAAACCGCCTGCAAAGGATCTAACGATAGTGCCGTTGGTGAGGGTGGTAGAGCGTTGCTGTGGACGTCGTAGTAGTATTGATTGCATCATGATGACCTCATTCACAACTTTGTACAAAATGAAGTCTGAAGTATTGAAGATGTGCTAGGATACCGATATTATCATAGATACAACAACTAATTATTTGATATAATATTATCCTCGTTGTACTCTTATTTGCAAATCGATAAGATTGAAATAATCGTTATCTATATTGTGTATTGTTTTTATATTGTCTTCAATGTACGTTTTTCAATTGGTGGTCAGAAGACGGCAACTCAAGCGGTATCCTTTTTGCCAACAAAATCAAATACTGGCCACCGCGATGTGAGCGAGAGCCACTCATTCATAATCTTATAATGTACTTGCAAAGAATTGAATGATAATCGGCAATTGTAGTAGTAATTGTCCCTTTGATAAGTTTATATGCAACCAAGAGAGGTCATTGAATCCTTTGTAGAGTTTACTGTCCTGTGTTATTCGTTTTATCAGCAGCGCAATAATATTTAGTCTTTGCGTATTGATATTATATCAGTGGAATAATAGCTTGTTCAGTGGGCATTGAGTGGTAATACCTATAATATTATATAGAGACCATGGCAAAGACAAAGTCTAATAGAAAGAACGGTAACAAACGTGGTAATTGGTCGAACACTGATCATGAATATCGAACAGCTAAGCGTATTGCATCCTTAAATAAGAAACGTCGACGGCAGCAACAACAGCTCGAACAAAGAGAGGCAGATGATGAACAACCAGTCATTGACGAACGACCAACAAAGATGAAGAAACAACAGCCACATCATGAACTACCAATACATCAAATTCGATTAAAGAAAAAAGCACATCGTAATCAACATAATCGATTATCATCAGCGGTAGATCCAGATGCATATAAACGATCCCATTTAGCACATGATAACTATGATCAGATTGATTCAACAAAGCTACGCTTGGCAACAGCACAAATACAACGCAAGGTTAATACACTTAAACAACGATTAGAATCATGGGATCCAGTTGCAGAAGCAAAACTAGCCATGCTACAATCGAATCAACAGTATGAAGATAAAAACAGTATAGAATATAAGATGAAATTACATACACATAATACAACATTAGACAAGGTAGCCCGGGCTAAAGCACATGATGAATATAACTTATTATATGCCAAACATGGTGTAAATTCATCAACTAATCGACGGAAAGCAAACTTACGTTCAAAGCCTAGACCTGGACCAGAGAGTTGGAAGTTGAGGGGTGCGGCACGACCAGCACAGGAAGTGTATGATTTTGATGTTAGATATGTTGATAAACATATATTGGCACATACTGAGGCTAACGAGATTGCTAGACGGAGTATAAATGTATTGGTAGTTTGTAAGGGACGGTTTGCTATGGATGAGAGTGATATAGTAGATGTAGTAGATGGAGAAGGACATAGTAACAACAACCAACAAGAAAAGAAGAAGGAAGAGAAGAAACAATTTCAACCACCCCAACCATACTGTCGTGACTATCTCTCCCTCTTGACACAATTAGCATCACTACACTTACATCGCAATAACTATTCATCAGCACGCTCTGCCCTATTAGAATGTATCAACCTCGAAGGACCACAACACACAACATCAATAACAAATGCACGATATCAATTAATGAATATGTATCTACATACCAATCGTCCATCATCAGCACGTAAATTATCAAACTTACTTATTAATGATAACTCAGCATGGATTAAATATTCAATGGCATTAATTGAATATATATCATGGAATTTATTAAATGAAGAAGGATCAACATCTTCAACTGCTGAACAAATGTTAAAACTTGCTATCCGGGGTAATGTATATGTTGTTTACTTATTAGCATTTAGTACTACATTTGAAAAGAGTATGGAATATACCAATGAGGTATGTGTTGAGCATGAATTGGAAAGTAATAGTTGTAGTTTGTTAGAGGCTATTGAATATGGATGTAATTGTTATAATGAAGGTGATAATGATGATGATGAAGGGAAAGGTATGGATAAGGGTATGGCTATATGGATGAGTACTGAGGGTAGTTTAGATTGGGTCCGGAGTGTTGTATTGCGTGTATTGAATGAAGATGACAACTCAGAATCAGCATCAGGAAATGGAGAAGAAGAAGATAGATTAACAAAGGCAGATTTACTAAGTTGGGAAAGTAAACTGAACAAGGAAGAGGAAGTGTATGAAAAGGAACGGAATGAAAAGGAACAGCAGAAGTTGGCACTAAAAGTATCTCAAGAAGATGGAAAGATTGATTATGGCAATGAAGATGATGAAGACGATGACGATTTGGATGTTGTAATGTATGCAGGAATGTTCCGAACTGCAATGGACTGGCTGTCTGATGCCGGCGAGTTGTTGAAAGCACCCAACTATGATTACATCATTGAACAATCTGATGATATGGAAGAAGAAGATGCAAATGAAGGGGATGTAGCTGAAGAAGAAGAGAAGGTTGCTGCCGAGAGAAGCAGTGGCTCGACTAGTGAAGGTAGTAGTGAATCTGACTCTGATGATGAAGAATCAAAGAGTGAATAACTATAAAGCATATCAAGCACGCATATCATTTGAGTTGAAATATCGTAATGAATTATGTAGATATAGCTTAAAATATTGGAATCATGATCATGCTCATCATCTAATGAGAGCTTGATATCCAATACCTTCGAAGCAAGCGCTCCCCTCAAGCTGAATCGGCCTCCTCCTCTTGCCCTGCCTCCTCAAACGCGTTTAGCATAACGCCCATCGACTTTCTTGTAGCTTTTCCCTTCTTCCCTGAACTCTGCTTTTCGTCAACAGACTTTACGAATTCGATAACCTCGTTCTGACTAGTAAAGTAATGTCTTCCAAGTACACATTGTGAATCGCCTGGATTGCGGTTTGGTCGAACATAATACCAATCATGCAACAAATTGAATTTCCCTGCCTTGATAACTTTCCAACCGGCTCTTTGCAACAGATCCCATACGTTGTTCCATTCATATAGTTCACTGCTCGTTGTAGATGAATCATCTTCAGGAGATGAAAGTAATGGAATTGCTGGATCTTGGGGCTGAGTTCTACAATCTGCAGGAGTTTGTAGACTATCATCTACCATTTCATTCGACGCCTTGGTTTTCTTGGCAGTCTTGGGGGCGGCGGCCGTTGTTGATGATGCTTTTACAGATTCAATAGCATCATCTTCACACAGAAAATAGTCCACGCCAAGCTTACTATTAGCATCTCCGGGATCACAATTCGGTCGAATGTAGTACCAATCGTGCAGCGAGTTATACCGCCCAGCCTTCATAACTCTCCACCCATCACTTTGCATTTCTTGCCACCGAGCTTTCTTCTCCATATATGTAAGAGGCATTGGCTCAGATGGTGCCGCCTTCTTGGTAGTAGATTTGACTTTGAACGATTTGTGTACATCCTGCATTGTCTTTGATAGTGTCTTTTCCACTTTAGGGCGTTTGTTCTGTTGCTCTTTGACAGCTGGTTTCTTATCCCTGTCCGTTGTCGAATTGCTACGCTTTCTGCCAGTGTTGGATTCATTTACTGGAACTTCCTCTCCCCTCCAGCCATAATTCCTCATTGCAAATGCCTTCACATCATCAACAGATTCAAAGTAATCTTGGCCCTTAACACCTCCTTTCGTCTTGCATCCGGGCTTGATGTAATAGTAATCCGTCATCAGACCCGACCCTGTCTTCCACGTCCAACCACTATCACGCATCTTCTTCCATGCATCACTCCATGACTCATTTGGATCAAGATTGTGTTCAAGTGAAGGAACATTCTCATCGGCAACCTCAGCAAGAAATAGTTTCTTGGTTTGGAAGCCAGTCTCACTAAAAGTGCTTCTGATATCATCGTAATCTTCCTCGTTACTTGATAATTCATCTTCCTCGTCATCACTTGACGGCGGTTCGTCTTCAGACTCTTCCTTGGCTAAAGACATCTCCTCTTGTTCCTTCTTTTTCTTCTCGATCTTTTGACGCTTCTCCTTCTTCGGCTCTTCGTCTTCTCCCAATCTAGCTGCCGACCGACGCTTTCCACGGCCAACTTCTTCATTGTTATCAACGGCAGTCTCGACATTATCCTCACTAATACCATCCTCGTCCCCAACCCAACCATAATTCCTGCTAGCAAACTTTTGTACATCCCCGAGGCTTGTGAAATAATCTTGCCCCTCAACACTACCCTTGATCTTACACCCAGGCTTGATGTAGAAGTAATCCATCATCAATCCAGACCCTGCCTTCCAACTCCATCCACTCTTGAGCATCTTCTTCCATGCATCACCCCATGATTCATTCGCTTTTATCTCCTGTCCTTCAGCTTGGGGTGGGACAACTTCTCCGGAATACTTAGCGTACTCTTCAATGGTTGTCATTAACTTTTCATGTGAGACTACGCCCCACTTGTAGATATTCCTTGCATATGTTTGCACATCTTTTACACTGATAAAGTAATCTTGACCGACTGTGCCACCTTTGATCTTACATTCTGGCTTGATGTAGTAGTAGTCTGTCATAAGACCTGATCCACCCCTCCAACCCCATCCAGATCGTTTCATTGCATCCCAAACTTCCTTCCAGGGTGTCTCCTCTTCCTTCTTCTTTTCGACGGCTACTTCTTCCGCTACAGTTGATGTCTTAGACTTGCTTGCAGACATGATTTTGTCCAACCTACCCCGATGCTTCTTGGATGATTGAAACTTGAGTGGCACAGCTTGTGTGCCAGAAGTGGGACGAGACTTGGTCCCCACTAGAGTGTTTGAGTTATTCTCCTTCTCGATGGAAGAGGATGACGCCTTCTTCTTCGCCTCTGCCGCCTTGGCCTTGGTCCTACCGGTTTTGTCTGTGGCCGGTTTCTTTTCTTCTGCAGTGGCAGCTTTTACCTTGGTCCTACTGCCAGATACCTTCTCTTCCTTGACAACAACCTCACCCTTCCATCCATAATTCTTAGTAGCATACGCCTTAGCATCACTTTCAGATTCAAAGTAATCTTGATCTTTAACACCTCCCTTGATTTTACATCCCGGCTTGATGTAATAATAGTCAGTCATAAGACCTGATCCGACCTTCCACGTCCATCCACTATCACGCATCTTCTTCCATGCATCACTCCATGACTCGTTAGGGTCAAGGTTATGTCTCAAGGGTGGGATATCATTCTTTCCATTGGCACTGCTAGCAGCCTGTTCCTGCGGCTTAGACTTATCATCTGCCTTGTTAGACTTCTGATTGGCGGGTTCGTTCCTTTTCAAAGGATGTGCCTTAGCAGTAGCCTTCTCGGCCACACTCTTCTTATTCTCCTTAACAGCAGCAGCATCCTCGCAACTCCTATTTACAGCAGCACCCAAATCTTTCTTCTGAGCCGAACCAGCATGTTCCTTCTTCTTCTTCTTGGTTGATGGAGAAGGTGCACCACCACTCAACTTGGGAGTATTAAACACAAAATCATTATCCTCCCTAATCGGTAACGGATCTGACCCAACATCCAACGCCAAACAATTCAATGCCATATCAACGGCATTACGGAATTGATATGCATGTCTTGCCACATTAACATCCACCACCCCATTATCTCCATTACTACCACCAACCTTAGAATTGTTGTTGGCAACATGTGAAGCAATCAACTCCTCACAAACATTTTCAAACTCAAGTTGACTATCCACGAAACTTAACAACTCTCCATCATTAACTCGTTCACTACCCTCATCATGTTCCTCGAGTGTATATCCGGATAGTTTAATTAGTTCAATCCTTGGTTCGGCAAATCGATTCTTCATCTTTGTGTTTTTACTATCCACTGGCACACCCTTCTTTTTATCGCCACCCATGTTAACACTATCATTATCCCAGCCTAACAATCGTGCCACTACCATTTGTGGTGCCTTACGATGTTCAACTATAAACTTGGCCTTGAGACGTTTCGATGAATCGGGTGATAAATCTCGAACTAATTCTGCTAAATTTTGATAGACTAAACATGGCCAGTGTTGTAATTGCGGTTGGGTACTATCATTATTACCCTGGGCGGCACCCTCCGTACCCTTGGCGGTGGCGGCTGAGATAGTATTATTGTTGGGTGTAGTATCACGTAATCCCTCGGGTAACCAACCCTGTGGTAAACGTACAAATCGTAATCGATCATAACTTGGGAATTGATCAGGTGCACTTCGATATTGCGCGTATTGACGTTTCGTTTCATTCCTCTCTGACTCTTTCTTCCTATCTTCTTCACTGATATTGTTGTTGTTGTTATTATTAGTGTCCATATTGGTATTGGTGTTATTTTGAGGTGTCTTTAATGTACCAAAGGTAACAGATCTTTTGCCTGAAGAATTATTTTTAGATGTTGGTTTAGGTCGGAAGTCGGGTGTTATTGCTGGTGCGTGACCTCGGAATATTGCTGCCATTATATATTGGATATGTTTTGGTATATGTTTTAGTCGAGTACTTATATGTACAAATAGTTTTTATTGCAATGGCGGCACTTTTTATGTGTAGTTGCGTAGATGCACCATGTAAGCGATTTGACAGTTTGGCTTACGACCGGTCAGTACTGATAGTGGATTTATCTTTTATTCCTGTGTATTGAATGTAATACGGCATTTCATGGGCAATTTCTTGTCCCTTAAAGAGTTTTCTATGCATATGTTATGAAAACTAGTCCTTCATTTTAGATCATTGCAAATCGCTAATAGACCTTATAAACGCGCCACCTACGCCGCCTATTAACACTAAATACATACCAATAATACTAAAATAATGTCTGAATTTACCAACTCTTCAATCGGTGTTGATACCAACGCACCAGATGGTGGTTTTTCATTTGATAATGTGCACCGTAACAATCTCATCCAACAAACATCTCAATCTGGTGGTAATCCACAATCAGGTGTATCAAACACTGCTTCTAACAATACCAACAAATCAATCTTACCCCTAGCAACAAAGACGGGTACAACAATTGTAGGCCTTGTATACAAAAATGGTATAGTATTAGGTGCCGATACACGCTCCACAAATGATACCACCGTGGCTGATAAGAATTGTGAAAAAATACATTACATTGCACCCAACATTTATTGCTGTGGTGCCGGAACGGCCGCTGATACCGAAAAGACTACTGAATTAATATCCTCACAAATGGAATTATTACGTATGAATACTGGCGACTCGCAATCACGTATTGTTACCGCCTGCACATTATTAAAACGTATGTTATATCGATACCAGGGATATGTCTCGGCAGCCTTGGTACTTGGCGGATGTGATATTAATGGACCACATTTATATCAAATTTATCCTCACGGTTCGACCGGTAAATTACCATTTACTACCATGGGTTCGGGAAGTTTGGCTGCCATGGCTGTCTTTGAGAGTGATTATCGTGATGACCTTGAAGAAGATGAGGCAATTAAATTAGTCCAACGTGCTATTCTAGCGGGAGTATTTAATGATTTGGGTTCAGGGTCGAATGTTGATACTTGTGTTATCCGGATGGATGGTAGTGTTGCCATGGATAGGAATGGTATTACGCCTAATGAAGTTGCTCCATTGAGGGCACAGGTTAAGAGGAGTGATGTATTAAATATGAGGGAGGGTACCACGGCTGTATTGAAGAGTACATTTGTTAAGGCAAAGAGTTCTATGGGTGTTACATTGGCTGATGTAAGTGTCACCGCTATGGAAACATAAGAGCTGTATTATTGTTTTGTTGGAGTTGGGATGATTGAGAGAGAAGGAGGGATTTATTTGGACATGGTTTGAAGAGAGTGGGGTGAATTCTAGATGATGCTTTATCGAGACAAGCTTTTAAGGTGGTTATTAGTCTGTTTCTTTCTAAAACGTGGTGATCTTTGTACAATTATCCCGTCAACGCCATGTCCTCACTCGTCATCCTCCAAATCAAGTTTCCCAATGTCCATTCCCCTCAATGACTCTTTCCACGACTTTGCCTGTATGAGTGTTGAACGACGCTTTTTCTTCAGCTCCTTCACCTCATCCGTATCCTTCTCGTCATCTTTAATTGCCGGATTTGTCGCAAGCTCTGCCTGATCTTCCCAAATTCCTCCATGCTACCAGTAGCTATAAACTCTGCATCCCGTGCCTCATCCACTGAGTGTTGAGTTGTTTAACAGAATGGATTAGAATAAGGGGGTATGGTGACAACATCTCATAACACATAAACTAGTAACACATAAATGTAACTTACACGGAAGGACCTTGGCACAAATACTTTCGTATGTCCAATCATCTGAGCGAGTAAGCTCAAGTGCCTTATCAACATTATCACAATGGGTTATATCACGTCCAGATACATCCACTTTCTTTGCAATAGGGCAATCTTCATAGCCAACATCCAGGGTACCACCTTCCGGAATCGTGGCCATCACGGCCTTGACGTATTTATCTTCAGTCAATTCATCACCTTCCCACTTGAGATAACCTTTACAAGTTTCTTCCATGGTAATTCCATTCTGCTCCGCCTGCCGTTTACTACGATGGTACCATCCACGAATTTTCACAATGGGATCAATTGTCAATTCAATAACAGTAATATGGTCCCGAGGTACACCTGTATGTATACAATATTGTATCACCACGTGTCGTTAGGGGCATACTATTTTGAGACATATCATGTGCACAAATACAAAAATTAAGTTTATCCATATATATCTCACCTCCCTTCACGATCTCCTGAATGGCTAAATCACGCATATCCTCCTTGTATGTAGCATGAGATAAAACAACTTTGTCGTTATCCTTGGCTGCTTCGACAGTTCTTCTGGCGATCTCCACAAAGTACGGACCCCATTTATCTTCTCTCCCCTTGATGCTGCTGGTTGCACTGAGGAATTGAAGCATGTCTTTGGTCATCTCTCGGTATTTGGGATCTACGGTACAATGCTTTAGTGGACCATCTCCATCGACATGCTTATATCCATGTACCACCTGCATATAATCACCAGTAAATGACTATATGTATATCGTTAGGGCATGCTTGTAATTTTGAGACATATATCATATGCACAAAAAAAATATCTTTTGTTATGATGTTGGTATTCATATCAAATCTCACCTTGCCAGTCCCCGATGGTGCCACCACGTACACAACAGAACAGTCGATTGTCATGATTGAATACAGTATAATTAGAATCTATTATGTAAAAAGAGGTTGCCGACGCGTGTCGACACACGGATAGAGTCGACAGCTCGCAATGATGGACGAGTCGAATGATAGACTGGCCATACCATCAATATCGAGTTGTGGTGTGTAAATGCTTGTTCATTGGTCGGTACCATCTGTATGTTTCATTAGAGGGAGATAGCTATTGATAAAAGATACGATACGTCGACTTTCTACAACATTGCAATCAATCTATTGCCATTGCAATATCATATTATTTATAATACATCAGCATAATTCAGGAGGTGTTTAGATAATGGCACAACAGATTGACAACAATGGTAGTAATTGTATCATCTTTCTAGACATTGATGGTGTATTGAACACAACAAAGCATAATACTCAAATACATTTGCAAACGCAACAACTAAAACATCTTAAACATATCATCGAAAATACCGATGCATTGATAGTACTAACAACTTTCTGGAGGCACTTTCACGAATATATAACTTACGTATTGCATAGAAATGGTATTGATGTGGGTAGGAACATGTTACCACTACCAATGGGAATCACCGTTGGAAAGCAATGTACGAAAAAGTTCTTACATCATCATCGGATAAAGCAGCAAGAGAATGGATATCATCTCGAAGAAGAGCAGGGAGCTAGCACTAGCATGATTGGAAGATCTGCAGATGATGAGAGTGAGTACTCATCACGAGCAGAAGAGATTGAAGCATGGCTAAAGACGTATGGAGAAAGATATCTAGGAGGTAGTGAACATAATAATGATACAGGAGTAGCAGATAGTAATGACAATACAAATGAAGAATATGCATTTCACTCAACGCATTGGAAGTATGTTATACTCGACGATAGACCATCCGCTGCAAAGCCAGATACCCCTCTCCATAGTAGATTTGTACATACGAAGACAGAAATGGGCTTGACGGAAGAAGATGCTGAGAAGGCTATTCGATTGTTAAAATTTGGACCATCTACTGAATGATTATAAATATGTTGGATAATACTTTTTATTGTTCGTCTTTTCTATTTGCTCCTGACGGTAACCAAGATAGCCATCTAACTCCGCCATAGCTCTTCTTTTCATTACTATCACTATCATCATTCACTGAACTAGATCTACTAGCGGAAAGTAAAGTACTATTATCGGCTTCACTATTAGACAAGGGTTCTTTTTTCTTGGAAGTAGTAAGCATATCCTTTATAAGCTGTACGCCTTCCTTAGTCAACGTCGTTGTGCATGCATAAACGCCCACTGCCGCTAATCCCCACCACCATAACCATTTAGTTGCCTTGTGCACACCTTCAGATACTTGTGTTGTTACATTCGTTGCTGTTTTGGTTGCAGTGCTAGTAGCAATATGTGTTGCTGATTGAAGTAGTTGATCTTTACTGGGTAGAGAGTCTAATAATATCTTGTTAGATGGTAAATTAATAGTCTTTTTAGTTTCTATTGTTGTTGTTGTTTCTGGCAGCATTTGTTTCTTCTTTGTTGCAAAAGGTATTCGTTTTGATAATTCATTCTTTATTCTATTAGATGTAGCTTGTGTTGCCTCTGACATGTTTTGTTTTATTTGGTCACCAGTCTTCTTTGCAGTATCTTTAGTAGATTGTTTTATATTCTCACCAATATTAGTTATAGATCTATGTGCCTCCCATGCATACTGCTCTCCTGCTTTCTTAGCGTTACTTTTTGCAATTGTTGCTTTCTTTGATACTATCTCGGTTGTATCTGCCGCAGCTTGTTTAACGGATTGTGTAGCTGTTTTTGTTGCTTCGGATAGAATAGGACTGATAGTTGACTTTATTGAAGTGTATAGTTGTTGTATATTAGATTTATTATCCCTAGTTGAGAGTGAAGAAGATGATGATGCACTGTCTTGTGCAACATTTTTTCGGTTGTTTGGTGTTTTGGTTTTGGAAGATGAGAAGTGCCTATTGCAATATACGGATGTTCTCAATGAACTCCCCCTATGAGTATGATATTGAACAACCCTCTTAGCAGCTATATTACGCATCTGTGTGCATATCATGATAGATTCAGGCGCTCAGAAGTACATAGAGCACAACACAAACTCAAAAGAATTGTTGCCCTAGAACTGTCACGAGTACACTACCAATTGAAAGATTATCAATAACGAAGTTAGAGACGAGGGTACATTGAATACTATTGACAGTGTATATCAACTGATAATAGAGGCATATTATAAGTATAAACATCTAACTTGGATTAAGTATATTTGTGCTCAGGTAATCAACAGCAATAACAATGTCATTCAACTCATTTCATTTTTTATCAGATTTCAGATTTCCACCGATCACCGAAGTCAGAAGTCAAATAATGAGGAGATAGCAACAGATATTCTAATAGCATAAGTTGTTGGTACTACTATCTATATTGATTATATTATAGTGCTGCTCATTATTGTAGGGCTGAAAGTTATATTTGACAGGCGTAATTTTATTATACTTCACTGAACAATCAAGTTATCACCCATTTTGATAACTATTATTATATAGCGTACAATACTGTTACTGGTTGACATTGTAGGGCTGATAGTTATATTTGACAGGCACAATTCCACACTTCACAAACACAAATAAAACATGGTTGATGAAGTACCAATATCGACAACCTTGAAATGGGGTAAACAGAGGTTCACCACAACAATCCAACCTAGCTCATCGGGACATAGTTTGAAATTACAAGTAGAAGCACTGACCAGTGTACCTGTACATCGACAGAAACTGTTATGCAAATCACTATGGAAAGGTACATTAAAGGATGACGATACTATACAACCAAATGGCAAGAGTTCACTTATCATAACATTGATTGGGAATGCAGATGTCCTTGTAGAAAAGCCAATAAAAGAACGACCGCTCTTCTCTGAAGATTTGACTCCGGAGGAGCTTTGGAAAGCTGACCACAACATATGGATACACAAGAAGAAGATATTGTTGATATAATTGCATTGCAAAAAGAGGTAGGATTTGAAAGAGATGACGGTAAAGCAGGAATGTACCAATACAATAGACTTGTTACTGGATTACCACAGCATCAGATTAATGACATGTTGGTATGTAGAAAGAAACAATCAGAAAACAACAAAACCAATGTGGTAGATGATACAGTAAACAACAAAACAGATGAACTTACTGGAGAAGTAGCCATGACAATGGGTATGGAACTTCGTAAAGGTTATGTCAATTCATTAGCAGTTCTTCCAAATGGTACAATTGTATCTGGGTTAGATGATGGACATGTCCAGCTGTGGCGTCGAGGAGAGCTAGTGAAAGATTTGAAGCATCCTTCTTCGAGGGTTGAACATGTCCGTGTATTTCCATCGTATCATAATAATGCTCCTTCTTTTGTCACCGCTGGTGATGAATGTATATGCATGTGGTCGGAAGATGGTCTGTTGACAAGATTTGGTTCCTATCCAGGCACCTCCCCGTCGTCAATAGCGATAGGAAGAATAAGTAATGGACAAGGAGGATATATAACATATCTAGCATGTTCCTCAAAGATTACACGGAAGATCGATCCAAACCAATTCAGATTAGTGCCTCAAAATGAAGCGGAGAGACAACGTAGACGAGCCGCAGAAGCGCAAGAACGAATGATTCAAGATGAATTGAATTCATTATCAAAGAATATCCGTGTCTTCTTCTACAATGAAGAGAATCAGAGTGCGGTTAGACAAGATGTCATCACACCTGATTCTACTGAAGACTCGGCACCAATTACTAATCTTTTGGATATGAATGGATGCTTGGTATGTGGGGATGCCCATGGAGGTATTCGAATATATGAATGGATAACCGAATCAAACAATAATCTTCCAGCTAGGCGTCAGATTGCTCATATGCAATTGAGAGGGTCGAGTATTGCTTGCTTGGCAATGATACAAGAGAATCATTTGGCCGTATCGATTCAACTGAGGGGAGAAGACACAGGCATACAACCATCTGCAACTCCTCTTCAAACAACCAGACCACGGGGTATATACATATTAGATACAAAACAAGCTACAGTTAAGGCAATATTGGATGCTCATAAAGATAAGGTACAATGTATATGTCCACTGCCGAATGGCGGAGTAATATCAGCTGGCGGGAGAATGGACGCTACTTGTCGATTCTGGAACTCGGTAGATATATCAAGTGCAATACAAGCTACTGACGAGTCTAATGAAGAGGAAGTGAAAGTACTAACAGATGCACCAATACAAGAGCCTGGATATGTCTTTGACTTACAGGTTCTACCCGATTCGAATGGTTCAGATGTATACGGAATTGCTGCTGCTCGATATAATGTGATCAAAATTGTAATCTAGATATTGATGAGACTGGCTATACTCGACCACCTTACACAATTATAAACTTCAGAGTAAAGTAAGTATATACGTTACATTAACCAAGAGCCAAGTACAGCAAAGTGTTGCCGCAATTTATATGAAGAGTTGGCCTTATGTAGGCTTCCCTTCTTTCCAAATGTAGAGTAATCTGCATTTATACCCCTCCTTTTCCCCCGCCCTGCTCCTAAGCTGAGCGAATGTGGGTCTTACCCGGTACGAAAGCCATGGACAAGCGAAAGCTATTTTAATTTGTCATTGCTTGTTAGCAGCTTGCTAAGCAAACAAAGGAAGACGAGGATATCTATTGAACTTTTCCTAATTTAATACTGTGTTAATAGAGACATACGTCGTAGAGGTTTGTCAAGAGTAGAGTTATATATGATATCCAGATAACAAAATCTAGTCTCATACTATTCAATATCGAACTGAGAAGGCAACATATTATTGAATTGTTGGTGGTCGGGATTGATACCCTCATAACAATGAATAAGTCTAGTTTCAAATCTCGAAATAATGCAGGTAATATGCAACGTTCGAATATTGGAACCGTGGGTATGATGAGACAGCAACATTCACAACAAAATACTAATATGCAACAACAAAGTAATATGAACCAACAACATACCAATAATATGCAGCAGCAAATGAACCAACAGCAATATAATCAACAGCAACAGCAGTATTATCAACAACAGCAATTAGCTCAACATCATCAACAACAACAACAGCAGTACAACTCTCAACAACACGGAGGGCCACAGCAAGGTTCAGTTGGTATGCAACATAGAGGCGGAGTTGGTATGCAACATCCACAACAACACCAAATGGGCGGCCAAGGAGGTGGGATGCAGCAGCAGCAAATGAATAATGGACAGCAGCAGAATGTAGTACAGCAGTTGAATCAAAAGAATCATAGATTGGCTAAAGAGTTGGTAGGTTATAAATTATATTATGAATTTGTATACTTTTGTATGAGAGTTTATCTCTGTTTTGTCCAGGGGGGTATAAAGGGGTATTAAACAGGTTAAATGGTGGATTTGTTCACTGATTGCTTGTAATTGTGGTTATTTTGGGTTGGCTGGGGTGTAATGTTGTTTGTTAAGGGCGGCATAGTTCAGAAGGTCAAGGAGGTTTATCTCTCAACAATTTGCTTTCCTAATTTATTCATCCTTCTCATCCTTTCCTTGAATCTCTCCTTCCCCATTCAAATCAGAGTGATCTACGAGTACGGCATCGTGAAGAAACTAAAGTAGTATCACGATTAACAATGGAAAATATGAATCTAGCATCTCGATGTCGCGAAGCCATATCCCAAGTGGCTGCATTGAAAAAAGAAGTATTGGTATATCAAAAGAAACAAAGCGAGTGGAGTACACTACAGAAGGAGGTTATGGCATTGAGAAAGCAGATTGATAAGAATACTACTGGAAGTAGTGGAAGTGGCAGTAAGAAAGATAAGGAATTAAGTAATTCAAATGCAGGAAGTCCTGGTAGTAGTTTAAGTTTGAATGGTCATCATAAGAAACAGCCAAGTGGAAGTGGTGGAAGCAGTGGAATTGGAGTGAATACATCGAATAATTTGGAGAATAATAATGCTGATAGAAGTGATAGTCCTGCCACGGATTTAGATCGGATAATGTCACGACAATTTAGAAAAACGTCGTCAGACAAGAGTAGTAGTGGATCATCTAAATTATCAACCAAGGGAGATAAGAGTACGGGGAGTAGTAAGGCAACATCTCCCACGGCAACGAGCAAATCAACCAATAAACTTGCTTCTGCCAATACTAAAATACCCATTAGTGTTACATCCTCCAAATCAAAGAGTTCAACCTCAACTTCTTCTTCAGCCGCTGCTGCTGCAGCTTCTTCCCAAAAGGATGATGAATTTGATGCAGATATTGATATGGTAGATTTCTTTGCCAAGTCACAATTATTGAATTCATCTTCTCCCGAGACTACATCTTCATCCTCGGCGGATACATCGCCCTCTACACGTTTAGGCGGGCGTAAGACATATAGTGTACGCAAGCCCAAGAGTACAGATGATCACATGCCAAGTGATGTCGTTTCACCAAACGGCAGCTCACCCAAGGGAGTTGGGAAGAAGAAATCACCAGTATCAGATAACTTACTAAGCAGCCTAGACGCCTTCGAGGCATCATTCGCGAGTGCATTCCCCGAAACATCATTTTCGATAACGAGTAATATAACAACTCCATCGGCAAGTAACCGACCGAGTATGGATATGTCATTTGATGTTCCCGAGTTTGACCCGTTCTTTAAAAGTCCAAATACTTCACATCATACACGAGATTCATCATTGAATAGTAATAGTATTGGTAGTAAGAGTAGTGGTGTAAATGGCAGTACATCTAATAAAAGTAGTAGTGCCAGTAGTCCAAAGATTCAAGATTTATTTCCAGAATCGGCAATGAACTTTAAATCGAGTACAAGTCCAAAGTTGGATGTTGCATTTAATCCAGCAACGAGTGGTGCCAATATGGGATTTACACCAATAGAAAAGAAAGGTGGCGGTGGAGGAGGAAGTTCTTCGGCAACAAAGCCGAAAAAGTTAGATGCTGCCTTCTCGTCAGCCAAGAAGGATAGTAATATGCCATTATCACCCCAAACAATGAGTGCCGAGATTGAACAATTAGATGCTATTGCCAACCTTACAACTAGTCAGAATGAAAATGCTACCGCAACTATCAGTAGCGGAGCAGCAACAATAGTAGCAGCAAAGACTAATCTCCGAGCCGTTAGAAAAGTCAAACAACCAGTAAGCTATGCAGAACCCTCCACGAAATCTAAATTACGGCGAGGAGATGTCTTATTCCCAAAAGTTGATGTTAGTGAGAAGAATAAAATGAGTACAGGTGGGATAAAATCAACAGGTAGTACTAGCCCTACCACCGACCTAGATAGAATAATGTCCTCTATTTCACCGCCGCCGCCAGATGGTCAATAATATGAATATCTTGCTAAATTGAATACGCGTTTGGTAGTGGAAGTAGAGGCCAAAACTATATGTCAGTGCTTTGATATCAATAGAGTGGGATATCATAATAGAGCACTATAATAATAGAGTCTTGTTATTTGGTTAATATCGCCTTTGGGATTCTCTATTCACTAGCTTAGCTGTAATAAGTTGATTGCAATTGCTTACTTCTCTGCTCGCAATTATCCAGATGAAGATGAAATGTGGAAAATATATGTATAGCTCATCATGATATGTAATCTCTATCTTATGAACCTACCTACAAACTAACACTAAAGATTCGATTCTTCATTCACTTCTTCACATTGATTTTGGAGCTTCTCTTGAATGTGGAATTGAAGGAGAATACTGTAGATGATTTATCCGTATCAGCAGTGCTTAATGTGGCACTATTGGCTGTCTTTCTCTTCGAGCACTTCAAATAAGAATGTTGCTGAGAAAGCTGAAAAGCTTTAGCATGGTATCCGACATCTTGATATAACCAGAATGAAGAGGTGATACATTCTTTTGCTGCTGCTTCATCATTTTGTGTCATCAGAAATGCAGCATATCGTTCATTAACCATTGCCTCTAAGTGTACCATTGTACCACAAGCATCAATAGCTTTTTGAAAGGCGTCTCTACTTTGATTCTTCAATGCGAGCATGAACAAATACACAGGCTTTGCATTAACGGAGCCGTGCTTTGTCAGGTTTTCAAAATAACTTAAACACTAGTATTAGAGTAGGAGAAGAGGATATACGTCAGAATGAGAAGATGTGACAAATAAGAACAACATACAATACCACAGAACACTCACGCTCTTTCCCAGTTTTGCAAAGGATGCACACTCCTTCCGATGACCCAGGGCAAATATTGCCAATCCAGTGTAACAAAGGCGGTTGTATATCCTCGGGAAAGCCATATCCTTGGTCGGGTACTCTTTCAGGTTGTCCAACATTTGAATCATTACCTCTTCATCCCAGAAGACAAAAGCCAAATTTAACCGTTTTGAACAAGAATCTCGGAATGCCATCTTGCGTTTACTCTCGATCATATCACTCAACTCTTTTTCTTCGTTGAATGCTTCTCCTTGGAACTCAGTTGGCTTGTCCATTCGTTTACGTAAGTTCAGAGCAAACTGCCGATATATCTGGAAAGAAGTGACCCAGCTTGATCTATCAAGATTGGTTGCTAACTCTTCCACTACTGACAGTTTACTCTCAAGCAACGGGCCTAGTTCGAGACCCGAAGCATAATAACACTCAAAGTATCCGAGCATAGAGCCAAATGTAGAATCGACGTCACCACCAGCCAATTTGAGATCTTTATGTGCTTGAGCTAATGGGTCCAAAGATGATGCAAAGGGTTGCAACTGAGGAAGTACACATCCATAAACAATACTGTTTGTAAACGCACGTATCTCTACATCACCAGGAAGTTTTTCTAACATTGCAACGGCAACGTTGCCAAGTTCTTGTGCGGTTTGGACCTTTCCGATATTAGACAACGCATAGAAACCAACAACTGTCGGCAAATCTCGACCCATGCCCTCCTTCATGGCAAATTGAATTGCTTTCCAAACAGCTACATTTTTCAAGTCATCGTTTCCCGTCCACATCGATAACAATAGTAACTGTCGAAACAAGGCAAATAGAGGATCGTATGTCTTGTCACATAACGGAAGATCTGCTAAACATGAATATGATTTGTTCCGCATAGCCAACTTTAATTTCATTTCTTCTTTCACAATGTATGCCTTGGTTATTTTCTTTGGTATTTCCATATTGTATTTGTTCAATATATCAACCGCCATGGCAACTCCCTCGGTGTAATTCTTTGTTTCTTCCATTTCTGTCAATAGCTTGCGCAGGTAGGCAAGAAGCATATCTTCAGCGGATGTGGCATTATTAAGCACTATGCTAATGTTATGCTTCACTTCATCATAATTCCCTGTGATACAAAGATTAAGGGAAGAGTTAGATAATAACGAAATTTGCAAAGAAGCAATCAGATTATTACACATACCAAGAGAAAAGTCACTGTCAATAGCCGCGTTGTATAGCTCCAGTGTTAGTTCATAGTGCTTCCCCTTCCACATGATACCAGAAGACCTTAAGCTCTTCAAGGCAGTATGCAGCAACTCATTTTCCTTCTCTCTTGAGCCCTTTGATCTTGCAATCTTAGCAACTCGTATATTCATATCGATCAAGCTCGATCGGTTTGTTTTGTTAGGAGGTAGCGAGTTTAGTAGATCGACAGCATTAAAGAGACACCACTCCATCTTAGGACTCTCTCCGAAGTCCATCAACACTTGAGATATATACAGTGGCAAAGAGAAATCTTCATTCTTTTCCGCGGCATACTCCACTGATGCCTGTCTTATTCGATCATGAGCAAATCTGTAGTTGCCATTTTCAACAGATGACATCAACATGCTCTCTTCAGTTGCCGATTTCAATACCTTCTTTACTGCTTGTTCATCAAACTTCCTCTCTTCACTGCTCATTAAGACTCTGAGCATGACAACATCTAAGTTGTTATGAGTGACATATGACATGACTACTAACAAGTGTTGAACGTCCTTGGGAAGTTCTTTCAGCTTGCCCTTCACTGACTCGACCACATCATTTGACATGTATTCGGCTAGGTCCACCTTCTTGACGACCCATCGCCACTCAAAGCACATCATATCATAAAACAATATATTCTTGCGTACTAATTCTTCTAATGCCTGCATAGTAAAGAAGATGTTACCCATTGTCTTTTCGTATACTGCCTCAGCAAGTTCGGCTACTTCTTTCTCACAATCCACCTTCTTGACTGAATCAGCTATAAAGCATTTAATCGCATCGGGGGATAGACTGAATAAGTCCATCTTGTGTGTGTATTCGGTAGGTATATCATTCATAAGCTTTGTAAATAAATGTTCTCCATCAACCTCATTTGATCTATATGCACAAATGAGCATTACCCTTTTCAACTGAGAACTCGATAAGAGACACGTCAGCATGTCAAAAGATGGCGCATCAGCCCATTGTAAGTCGTCTAACAATATAATCAATGGTTGGTCCAAAGTTTCACTAATAATGGACAATAGACAAGCTGTACTTGATTTGATGGCATTCATACTCGGCTGAATTGAGTGTCTCCTTGTGGCAGACGAATCAAGTTCTTCCTCTGTCTCTCTTTCCCCATCGTTTTTACAACTATCAAGTAATGGAGTAAGAGCTGGGAACGTCTTTCTTAGTATACGATTTCCTTCAGTGTTGGGTCCAATTATCTCTGATTGTTTTATATTGTTCCATATCTTTTCCTTTTGTTCATAACTTAACCCTCCCTTCTTCACTGGTTTGTCTTCTTCATCTTTGGTCAAATCAGATGCCAAACGGGCTAGAACTTCTGTGATGGCAGAAAATGGACTACTTTGTTCAGTATACTTGCCACTTGCATTTATTATTGTGGAGCTATTGTACTTTTCTCGAGTTTGTTTGATGAATTGATTCACTAATTCCGATCTAATATTTGGTTGGTATTGTAGCGTATTTAAGTAGTAGGTACAGATAAAGAGATGAAAAATAGATTAGACACATCCCATACACATGTCAAAATACATATGTTACCCACATTAACTTACTTTCCAATTCCACTGTACCCACCCAAAAACACACATGATGTGAAAATATCCGTATCTTCTTCTTCGTCTTCATCTCCCGTCTCCTCCCGAATAGAATTATCCAATATATTACGATCATTTACCAACTTGTTATATATATTGTGCAATACATCGAGCTCCCGTTCTCTACCATACAACTTTGTTGGAAACTTTAATCTGCCCTTCTCCATATCATCTGAGGCATCTGATCTATCGTCGTAGTATGCCTCATCGGATTGAGGTGCTATTGTACCATGACAACCACTTATCGCATATTCATCGTCTGCCATATTGCAACTGTGCTGTTATTGTATACTCCCAAATTGATTACAACTATGTTATTGATATTGAACTAAAATCTTAATCCTATACTCGAATACCCAAAAGATTGCAAGTAGCTATATTGTTTCGTATTGAGTAATAATTGAGTAGGAAATGTGTAGGGCAGCCCTATTTTCTAATGCTTGAATAGTTTCTTACTGCAATAGAATTTCAATCAAACTTATACCCATGAAGAAAAACACCACCGCAACCTTCTATGTGCTGCCACTCGATATCTATCAGTTTGAATAACAAGAGAGAACAGTGTATACAAGGTATGAAAAGAGATAGGTATGTAGTATCGTAGAACGAACAGTTGAATGATATTGTTTAGAGTTTCTGTTTTCATGTAAATTAGAAAACTCTGTTTAGTTAATTGTTACTCGTCACTTACTTTACGAGATTCAATTGTGTCAATACTGTCGGCAACTGCATTATGGAGAAGTTAAAGTACTATATTGATGGCTATGTGTGATGTATGAATGACTTTATTTTGCTTTCTTTGTATGTACATAGTTGTCTCTCTCAGTCACTTGATACAAGTTTGCTGTTTCCTTTACTTAGTTATGGCCCATTTGGTTTGACAGTATGCACGCTTCTCATTGTTCCCTTCATCGATATCCAATACAATGAAAGATAGGAAGACTTGACAAATCTATACACATATCCATATAAAGTACTCAAAGTGATCCAACACTCTCCAAGATGCTATGAGTTTGCTTCCTCTTCTTTGACCTTTCCTTTTTGGCCTTTGCTAGATTGTCTCTCCCCTTCGTCTCTTCTTCATCCAACCTTCTTGACACCAAAGTCGTTGCGTCTTCTAAACTCTTCTTCAATCGGAAATACCCCTTAGTTTCAATTCGACAATGATATCGATAACCATTCTCTATCCATCGCAAGTAATCTTGTAAATCCAAATCTATCCCATTACATTTGTCAAGATGGCGCCGAACTGTATCACATGAAGACATAACATATATACAAAGAGAAACAAATTAGTTATGTTGATAATGATAAAGACAGAACAAGGAGATAAAATACATATACCCTGAATAACCCGCGTACTCATTTACTTGTAAACTTACAATTCATTAGCTCCTTCTCTACATCTTCCCGTGTTTGTGGAAAACAAATAAATCTCTTCATTCCACAGCAATGTTTGCATTCAAATCCAGCAGTAAATTGTAACAATCCCCTTCCATTGTTTGATACTTTATCAATAATCCGTAACTGATCAACTACACGAAGGGGATATGTCTCAATTGATGAACGACTTTTATGAGGAATAAGTTGTCTTTCGGGTATAATACTAGCTGCTGTGGATGTACTACCGCTGCTGCTACCGCTACTAATATTTGGAATAGATAACTTATTTCTCCCCGCCGCATCATTATTATGCGATTCTAATTTTCTCTCATGACGGCGATTGTCACAGAAAATGACAGAGGGAATATTATTGTTGTTATTAGTGTCACCTATTCCTCCTCCTCCTTGTTCGGTATTTCTTCTAGAAATCAATTGTTGCTGCCAAGCAATTGCTTTAGTAGTAGCATTATTATTGGATATACTATTTTTTGTTATATTCGATGATAGTTGACCAAACGGAGATTGAGCTGCATTCCTCTTCTTTTTATTGATTTGTTTCTTCTTTACCACCTTTTCCTTTACAAGTAAAGGTTGTAGATTTACAATTGTATCGGGAGTACGCCTGATGGTAGCCACCTCCTTATGCTGTGTATTATTATTTTCGATATTGAGCAAATCCTCCATACTCCTAATGAATCGAGCGGTGATTAACTCCTATATAAATATATTATGTGTGACGATATAATTGGTGGCGACTGTCCTATTCTTCTGAACGATATAGGATAGGATGTATGACGGGATGACAATATCTTCAATGCGGTCTATATTCGTAGAGAGAGAGAAGACTACAACTAACACAAGGAGATAATAATATTATTTGGGGTGAAGTGTATCGCCATATTTTAGTCTTGTTTTAGTTGTAACCTGGGCCTCTTGGCTGTAAAAGTATGGTGGAGGGACTTACAATTATGCTGGTGGTGTTACTGACCTTCTTATGCATCTAACCAATGCCAAACATCCACTATTCAGCAACCTACATGCTGCTATACCCCCACTTGATGGCCAAACTTGCCTGGATGATGGCTGGAAATTGAGATTTTTTCCTGATCTGAGGCATGAAACCCGCCAACATGGGGCTGTAAAAGTATGGTGGAGGGACTTACAATCATGCTGGTGGTGTTACTGACCTTCTTATACATCTAACCAATGCCAAACATCTACTATTCAGCAACCTACATGCTGCTATACCCCCACTTGATGGCCAAACTTGCCTGGATGTTGGCTGGAAATCGAGATTTTTTCCTGATCTGAGGCATGAAACCCGCCAACATGGGGCTGTAAAAGTATGGTGGAGGGACTTACAATCATGCTGGTGGTGTTACTGACCTTCTTATACATCTAACCAATGCCAAACATCTACTATTCAGCAACCTACATGCTGCTATACCCCCACTTGATGGCCAAACTTGTCCTGAAGTTGGCTGGAAATCAAGATTTTTTCCTGATCTGAGGAATGAAACCCATCAACATGGGGCTGTAAAAGTATGGTGGAGGGACTTACAATCCTTACTGACCTTCTCATACATCTAACCAATGCCAAAGATTTACTATTCAGCAACCTACATGCTGCTATACCCCCACTTGATGGCCAAACTTGTCCTGGATGTTGGCTGGAAATCGAGATTTTTTCCTGATCTGAGGCATGAAACCCGCCAACATGGGGCTGTAAAAGTATGGTGGAGGGACTTACAATCATGCTGGTGGTGTTACTGACCTTCTTATACA
>Ga0214477_100126_pt1 | contig 51568 bp, 39 predicted proteins | sample M1_20Mar14CPVII9_FD_165058 | JGI IMG/M metagenome (GOLD analysis project Ga0214477, IMG submission 165058) | Marine eukaryotic communities from Monterey Bay, California, United States - M1_20Mar14CPVII9sort6BwellC16 | ecosystem: Environmental > Aquatic > Marine > Unclassified | place: USA...
TATATTGTTAGTATCATCACTTGAATCGTCAGGATTCGAGTCAATAGACAGAGCACAGCAGTTGCGAATAGGACTATATTCGTCCAGCCTCTTCTTGCCTACTTCGGCATCCACCCACTTTAGAGTGACCGGGCAAAGTAAATCTGAAGGTCTATAGTCTAACTTGTATACCATTTTTATACATGAATGTATATAATAGCCCAGATAGTAGTAATGAAGTGAAGGTCTATAGATGCTTGCTCGTCGAATCCATTCAACCTCACGTAGCGCTGTATACTTGCCAAGCTCAAGACTTGCAGAAAGGATGGGATCATAGAAAGCATATACTGACGAGAAACAATGTGGAAGTATGTCTACGACTCCGACCGCTATTAGTGGACCGTCATAAACATCCTTTGAAGTCGATAGTCTATACTGTTGAAAGTATGTTCCAAAAGGTATATGAATGTCATAGCCATCATCATCAGTGTGATTCTCCCTTGTTACCACATCTTGCTTTACTGGAGTCTCTCCGAGGAAGCTGTAAAATCTGAAATAGTTATGTTTGATTCTCGAACGGCTGGCCTCATCTAAGTGGCCGTAAATATCATCAACATTAAGGTACCCTACAGGATTCGCCTGCTTTAAAACATCGTAGTCATTAGTACCTATAATGTTCTTTGTTGATTCTATGTCTGAGTAAGGATCAAAATAATCACCATGAGTACGGCTTTGATACCGACAGAAGAGCTGATGTACTTCAGGTTGTAATGTGCTCAAATGTGCAGGTACAGATTGGACAGTGAGGAACCGTTGTTGATGTAAATTCTTCTTCTCTTTCGAGATATGTTGGACTCTCTCCGGCTTGCCAAGTTTGTCAGCTATTGTTTCATGTCGTGTGATGAACTCTGCAATTGGATCATCTAATATGCTTTTCTTTTGGGCAGGAATCTTGCGTTCGGAAATTCGAGGCGTTATCCCAGTACTACTTGCAACTGAGGTGGCCATTACATGCACATGTCCACTCCTTTCATGAGAGGATACATTCATCACTTTAATCATTTGGTCTTCTTTTTCTGAGGTTTGTTGACCTGATATGAACCTGTTTAACGATGCAACTACTGATTGAAGTAGAAGTCCTTTTTCAATAGTCCCTCTCGAACGTCCACATGCAGCCGCACACGCTGATGTAGACACTTTCACAGATGTACTATTATTGAAACTTCCTTTTGCTACTTTGAAGGAGCACCATTTTGGTACCTTGTTATTATCTGTCTCATCATTCCACCATGTCCACTGTGACTTTTCAGCTTGCTTACTATTGGTAGAAGCCACTGCTTTCATTGCTTCTTTGGTAATCTCTTCATACACAATCCTTGATAGTGTTTCTAAAATAGTTTCCAAATTGGTGTCATCTAATTGAACTGTCTTCTTTGGAGTAGTTATCGGTGATTGCTTGCGTGGTTTTTTATGTTGGTGTTTGGCCTCTGCTGAAGACTCTTTGATAGTACGACTATCACTGATGCATATTTTATTGTATCTTTGCAATGCACGTAGTACCTTCTTGCCAACTTTTCTTTGACTCTTGCTCCCTCCGACCAGGATAGCCTTAGCCAAATCACTATCTTCTTTGGAATGTTGTTGAGACTTGCATTGAGATGCAAACTTGTTTGTATCTAACCGTATACTAATCGCAGGACAACAGCTTTCAAAGTTACGTGGTCGATATAGATGTGAACCACTTCTTCTCCATCCTCTATTTATCATCTTTTCATACGTATTGTATGATATTTGATCAAATTCAAGTCCATATGATTTAGAAGATGAACATATCTCATCAACTATCTCAGTTTCTGAATTACTACTGGCAGAATCACTATCTTTGGCGGAGTGATCAACAACTGGTTTTGTATTATCATCAGGTATAATCTGTTTGTTGTATGCATCCTCTACCTTCAAAACATGTGCTCTCTTCCCACCGCAATATCCACAACGTTGTCTACTTTTACCGCATAACCTTGCTACAGATTTCAATAACTCATTAGATTGAGATTCATCTATGTCCGTGTAGTCTGCTTGTACATTTTTTCTAGTATCATGAGCATATGATTCAGTGGTATCATCATTATTTTCCTGGGATAAACATTGTTGTTGTTGGGGTATATGTACAGTGTGGTCATTGTCAAGATCGCATTGCTCCGATTTTTTTGATGACTTCATACTATCTCGACACGTCCTTTTTCCTATCGAAGATATACTTTTTTCGGCCTGATGATGAGCCATACTTTAACACTCATATATCCCAAAATACTTGCTCAATTAACATGGTAACGCCGCGCTATTCAGAGCAGATGTTATTATTGAGTTTGAGATTAAAAAATGACAACTCATAAAAAGATACGATGGGGGTATCCTAAATTGGCCACTTTATCATTTTATCAGAAGAGGAAGAAGGAGGAACAGATAATTATACCATGAAGTTGCAGGTCTACTACGCTTTAGGTACACTTGCTTTGAGAGGATATCCTACAACACAATCCTTTTCACCGAGGAGATCTTTTATATCAAAATCATCTTACACAACAACAACACATCAAAATAATAATGTTATAGTTTTGAGAGAAAGTAGTGGTGATGGTAGCGGTGGTACTGAGTGGATAAAGAAGTCAATGGGATCAGAAGAGAGTGATGGAAACAACAACAGTGCATCTCCATCTCCTGCTCCGATACCAAACTTTACAAAAGAAGAGATCAATTCTATGAATAAAGTTATCTTATCATTATCAAAAGAATCAGATGATGAGAAAAGACGTGAAAGATTAGCTGGTATATTAGATAGTGAACTTGCTTATGATAAGAATACAGATGCGGAGGTTGATACTAACGAGTCTCCTAGATTTGCACAGTTATTTCAAACATCACTTGATATTGTTGGCCAAGAGATTCAGACAGCAGCTAGAGAGGCAGCAGAGAAACAGCTACAACAAGATCAATGGCGAGAGCAAGATACAGATGATGCAGAAAAGGATCTATTCAAAGAGATTGAAGCCACTGAAAAGAAAAGAGTAGAAAGAGTAAAGAGTTCGGAAGAGTTACAACTCTGGGCGTTAATCGATATGATGATTCAAAGCAAAACTCGAGTGAAGAAATATATGGGTAGCTTGGGTAGTAAAGGGGAGTTTCGATAAGTATAGAGGATTGTAATAGCATATTGGAAATATACTTATGAGTATAAGGGGTAAATACTATCGACTATCTTAATATCACACAGTAATGAGGGAATAAGTACTCTCTCTCTTCTATACAAACCCCAATCCACAAAATAAGTCCATACCATTCCTTAACACACAAAATAGCAAGTTTGATTAAGTCGAGAAAGACTTTATTGATGATTCTTAGAAGATACCCTTCTTGCGTGTATCTTCAAAGAGCTTTTGGTGCTTATCGACAACAGCACGCCTCTGGAGCTTGTTGGCAGCAGTTAGGCAGCCATTTTCAGGCGTCCATGGGTCATCTGCGATGAATGCAATGGCAATCAACTTTTCATTGCGGCCAAGACTAGCATTCTTATGCTCACCTTCCATCTCCTTCATGATAACATCATACAATTCCTTGGAATCCTTGACTGCCATAAAGTCACCCTTGACGCCATTCTCCTTTGCCCAATTCATGACGACAACCTTGTTCAACTGCATTAGTGCAATAGGACGATCCATATCTCCATCTCCGTAACAGCAGATACCACCGCCGACAGCATCAACGAATCTACTGTTACCATATGTCATTTCCATGTTTTCAACTGCAATGTATTCACCACCCTTCAACTTGATAAGATTCTTCTTACGGTCAACAATTTGTACACTACCATCTGAGGCGAATTGTCCAATATCACCAGTGTGGAACCAACCATCAGCATCAAAATCGTCCTTTGTCTTTTCTTCCATCATGTAGTATCCCAAACCAACGTTGTCTCCCTTAACCCATACTTCTCCCCTTCCAAAGACAGGCTTTCCATTAACATCCTTGCGATCAGTTGATAGGTATGGCAGGCCACCTTTATCATTGATTTCAGGACATGAAACCATCTTCACCTCAACACATGGAATTGGGACACCAGCAATACCAGATCGATCATCACCCAAATCCTGAAGTGTCAAGCCAGCACATGTTTCAGTAAGACCATACCCCTGTCCCATGGGAATACCAAAGCAAGTTCCAATAAAGTCCTGAACATCAGAGTTTAGAGGACCTCCGCCAGAGACACCGATTCTCAACCTTCCTCCAGCAACCTTGGCAAACTTCTTAAACACAAGAGCCTTGAACAGTGGAGTGTCAAATCCAAGCTTCCTAGCGCGCATACGAGATTCAAATGCAGTGTTCACGAGATATTGCTTAACCTTTGATTCGGCTCCAACCTTTGCCTGAACACCCTTCTTAATTACATCCCAAATCTTTGGTACGCCTACCATAACAGTAGGTTTATACTGCTCCAAGGCACCGATGGGGTATGCACCAGCTGGTGTAAGAGTCTTAGGATCGGCATAGCAAATACAACTTCCATTACCTAACATACTAATTTCTGCAACCAGTTCAAAGATATGGGCAAGAGGAAGGTATGCAATAAAGACATCATTCTCATTCACAATATCAGCAACCATACATGTAGTGGCCAATACATTTTTGTGTGTAACAACAACTCCCTTTGGTTTGCCAGTTGATCCACTAGTGTACATGTTAACAGCGGTAGTGTCGGGGGTTGGAGGTACAGGTGGGTATGCCTTGCAATCTCCAGCGGTTACAAAATCCTCAAATGAAACAATCTTCACTGCTCCAGATGAAGCAGGTAAGTCCACTTTTTCTCCGGGTGCAATCATATCATTAGTGTAAATGATGTGTTTTAAAGTAGGCATATCCTTGATTAGTTTCATAAGAACAGATACACTCTTCTTGTTACATAAGATAGCACGAACCCTTCCTTCATTGATAGAGTCAACAACGGCATCAAGTCCAAGGGTGGCATATACAGTTGTCACACTAACACTCTGAGAGAAGGCACCTATATATATTCCAAAATATAAATTATATAATGAGATAAACATATAAATAATCAAAAAAAGATATGTACATAATGTGTATCATGTAAAGAATATATAACATACCTAATGCTCCAATCATCCATTCTGGACATGTATTCTCATAGATAGCAAGGGTACAGCTGGTGGTATGCTGAGCAAGAGTGGCCTTTTGTGGTGATGCTACAAGACCTGCAGAACGGAGAGAGGCACCAAACTTTAATGAAGCATCCTGAACTTGAGCATATGTACGGTAACTAACATCACCAAATTTCTTAACCTTTGGAGTATGTTGACCAAGGAATTCACGTTGTGCCATTGCATTACAATGACCGAATGTCTTGCAGGCATATTGTGCTAGTTCATGAAGAGTGGTAACTCCCTCAACGGGTGTATTTTTGAGATTACCCTTAAATTCAGTTGCAACACGATGAGATTCATCATCTGCCACGGGCACTGACCGCATAGGAGTTGGGGTTAACAATTTCTTGAGAAATCCAATCCATTGGAATGTAATAATTGCAAGCTAAATAATACGGTATAATATACAAAAAGTTAGTATAGATATGGGAAGGTGCACATGTGAACTTCAACAAAAATTAAACTTGGTGTAACAGTAATTGTAATACATGTAACTCGGTAACACTTACAAATAAATCAATAGAGACCAGTATGATCTTGAGGGGAAGTAGAGCGATACTCATCACGGCAACCTATCCTGTGTAGTCTACACTGAGACAGGTTTGGTTTTATTTAGGTCTATTGTAATAAATCTTCAAACCTCAAGCAAAGATTTTGAGCTCATAACCTGGTTTATCTTGGCTACTCATACTTACGGTATCAACATTACTCTTTGTGATGTTATGTGGGTGAACTGTATGAGTACGTGTAAACCAACAATATTGATATTCATTGTTTGTCTTGACACATTCAAAAACCTATTTTAATGTATTATGTATGCCATTGCTATTTATTGACCGTAACCCCCAACAAAATATAGCCTGAAGAAGCATAACATATACATTGTTATTTATTGCTTCTTCTTATCCCCATTGCTTAAATCACTTTGAGACATTCGCATCTTTAACTCCTTTGCACTCATTGATCGTCCAATAGCCTTTAGAATCTCATCGATAAAGATGACGGGAAGGGAGAATGCTAAGACAATCTTCCACTCATCCCAGCTCAACGGTGTAACATTGAACATATCAGCCAAAAAGTCGACGTATAGAATGACAAAATGCATACCAAAGGAAGCTACCATTGCCAAAATAAGGTAAGGGTTGGACCATGGTGGCATTGTCACCAAACTTCCATCCTCAGACAAGGCATTCAAGGCGTTGAACATCTCAATAGCAACAAGAACTGATAGAGAAAGTGTTGATGCCTTGATCTTACCATCTGTAAAGTACTTACAGGGATCTGTCTGCATATCAAGTCCGTCAAAGTCGTTCACTTTAAAGTCAGTCCAAGTACTACAATATCCCCAAGTGGAAAGTTGCTCATATGTAATATTGGTATGATCACCCTCGTGGTAAATATACCAGTAGGCAAATACAGCAACACATGCCCAGCCAACGTAAAGTCCAACAACCATATAACGGAAGAAGACCCAAGGAGTAATGAGACTATCACTAGTGCGACGGGGAAGCTTCTTCATAATATCACCATCAGCGGGGTTGAATCCCAATGCAGTAGCCGGAGGTCCATCAGTAACGAGGTTAACCCAAAGAAGTTGAACTGGAATAAGACCTTCAGGCAAGCCCAATGCGGCGGTTAAGAAGATGGCAGCAACCTCACCAATATTTGACGAAATAAGATACCGGATGAATGCCTGCATATTGTTGTAAATTGAACGTCCTTCCTCAACGGCAAGGACAATGGTGGCAAAGTTATCATCAGCAAGGATCATATCTGATGCTTCCTTGGCAACCTCAGTACCAGTCAAACCCATTGCAATACCAATATCAGCCTGCTTGAGAGCCGGTGCATCATTAACTCCATCTCCGGTCATGGCGACGACATTTCCCTCACTCTTCAACAACTTAACAAGTTGTTGCTTGTGCTTGGGCTCTGTTCGCGAGAACACAAGTCCACCATTACTCTGTGTTAGAATCTTAAGCTGCTCTCCCTCACTCTTCTTGAAGAAGTCAGAACCGGTAAAGCTTGAATCCGAATCAAAATTATCATTTAAGATACCAATTTGCATTGCAATAGCCTCGGCAGTCAATTTGTTATCACCAGTGATCATCATGATACGGATACCAGCAGTCTTGCACATTTTAATCATAGGAGCGATCTCCTCACGGGGTGGGTCAATAATACCAACTAGACCGACGAATGTTAATTCAGATTCAATACCTACAAAGTTGGAATCCTCAGATAGAATCTTAGTCGCCGAATGTCCAGAAGTTCCATCGTATGAGCCAAGATCACCACCCAAGTCCTTGTAGGCAAGTGCCAAGACACGAAGGGCACGCCCTGCCATACTTTGTTGCTGTGAAAGAACAGCATCCAAACCAGCCTTATCGAGCTTCACAACCTTACCATTAGCCTGAAAAATCTTATTACAGCGCAAGAGAAGTCCTTCGGGAGCACCTTTAACCAATAATTGATTCGTCTTCTTATCAGCAGGTTTAGTAATAACAGACATTGACTTACGATCACGGTTGAATTCAAGTGTAGCCAATACCTTGGCCTTGCCTCCCCAGTAATCATTAACAGCGTGGGCAGTGGAAGTGGGGTCAGAGGTACGTTTCTTGGCAAGTGACTGTTGACTGGAAGCGTCGGGAAGGCCAATCTTTTCAACCAATACCTTAAGACTTGCCTCGGTCGGCTCTCCAACACGAACGTACTTACTAGCCTTGGTATCATATTCGATAGATGATGCATTACACAACGATGCAACAGTCGATGCCATGGCAATTTGGGCACTATCTCCAGCAACGGGTGGTGAGATGTCACCAATTGGAGCATAGGTAATTCCGGATACGGTATGTTTGGCCATTGAATCCTTTGTTACGGGTAAAACCACCTCAACACAGGACATTTCATTCGTCGTTAGGGTCCCAGTCTTATCAGAGCAGATAACATTGGTGCATCCCAAGGTTTCAACGGAGGGTAACTTACGAACAATGGCATTCTTGGCAGCCATTTTTCGTGTTCCCAATGCCAAGCAAGTTGTAATAACTGTGGGTAGCCCCTCGGGGATAGCCGCAACAGCCAATGCAACCGCAATCTTAAAGTAGTAAATGCATCCCTTGAACACACTACCATGAACAGGATCAAAGAAATGATTGTAATTAATAGCCCATACCAAGATACAGATCACGCCAATAACCTGGGAGAGTAAGTCACCAAATTCATCAAGTTTCTTCTTAAGGGGTGTATCCTCCTCTTCCTCGGCGGCACCCTGTACGGCTAATTGAATTTTACCAATCTCAGTCTTCATACCAATATCAGTAACAACACCACGAGCAATACCCCCAACAACGGTAGTAGTAGCAAACATAATATTCGTCTTAGCCTGAACAACTAATTCATCTTCCTTGACGGTAGGTGTTTCTGGATACTTGGCAACACTTTGACTCTCTCCCGTTAACTGACTTTGATCAATCCTCAAACTTGTCGTTTTTAATTCAGTAACACGTGTATCCGCGGGTACACGATCACCAACCTTAACTTCAATAATATCTCCGGGTACAATATCCCGACTATTAATAGTTGCCATTTTACCATCACGGAAGACTCGGGCACTTTCTGATTGTAATTCCTTAAGTGCCTCGAGTGCGGCTTCAGCATTCGCCTCTTGCCAAACACCCACAATGGCATTCAAAATTAGAATAACAAGGATAACAATAGGTTCAATGTAGGCTAATATACCCTCCTCATCGGCATGTTCACCTGCATCATCAAAGTAGGCCAACGCAAAGGATACGACAGCCGCGGCTAATAGAATTTTAACAAGGGTATCATCGAATTGCTCTAATACTAATTTCCATAACGGTGTGGCATCCTCCTTATCTAATTCATTCCAACCATACTCGGCACGTTTCTTTTCAACTTGTGAGGTGGTTAAGCCCGTCTTTGGATCGACTTCATAATACTCATAAAACTCATCAATATCGCATGTCGAACTGCTGCGAGTAAGAGACTTTTTACCCATGATTATATGTACTATCCAATACCACTTATATTAGATAATACCGGCCCTTCCAATTGCAATTATATGAATGCTTCTCCGCCTACCAAAGCATTGGATACGATATGGTACGATATCAAGAGAAAAAGTGCCCTCCAATTTTTACACCTGGAGTTTGTGTATCGTATTTCTCTTCTTTCTGTACGATACGATATTGGTACGGTCTACTACTCTCTCACAGACCTCACATTGAAATGAAACTTGCAACACAACTTGCTAGCTTGGTATGTACATGTACTTGTCAATCGTCAATCTCTCATTCGTCGAAGTCAGCCTATCATTTATCTTCCCACTTTCCACAAATGAGCACTTCTTGTGAGCAAATGCTACAAGTAGAAAGGTATCTTGAAGTTGTTGTGAGTTTTGCCGGGTGTAGCTATCTATTTCATGACAGAATAAAGCTAAGAAGAATATACATATAAATGGTAGCTCTAGCCTTATCATCTCGTCCTTAGTCAACTTGTCGGGTACCTTACACGCATTAGTTTCTTCTTGATGTACTTGGCTTGACTTTGCTCTGACCAGCTCAACGTCATCACTAACTCTGGGTAACTAACCACATATAATTAGAGGTACTTCTCCACCCATATACTACTACCTCTTTCCTCGCTTATTCTGCTTACCCGTCATTAAACCCCAAACATCAGGTAAAACAATCTCATCCGACTTATTCTGAACAATAGGAGTGGGATCTAACTCACCCGTCATTACACCATATGCAACCCGTATACCCAACAAGAATATACCAATACCAACAACACCAAAGAATCCAGATGCTAATGATGATAATCCCATAACGGCATTACGGAATACTTGTGTTACTCTTTGCACAAAGTAGACATCAGTAGCTAAAGGATGGGATGCAAATAATACACCAAGGTAGGTAGTTAACAACCATAACCCACCAGCACAAGCCCAAGCAAAGGCCGCACCTCCAATACAAACTAAGGGATTGACACCATTCAAATCTCTCGCCTCTTCTATAGACTTTTGACGTTCCTCTTCAGTCTTTTGTGATTGAAACTCTTTAAAGTATTCTCTATTCTTACCAGTACCATACTTTTCTTTATCCACTGATGCTTGAATTTCAGATAGTAATCGTTCATTAACTGTACTCGTAGCTGCCTTGTTACTACTACTATTGATTGGTACTACATCTTCATTATCACTTGAACTTATGAGTATTTCTTTCTTTTCTGTTGTGGCTGCTGAGAATCTACGTTCTACAGTATCAGATATTGTTGTTGTTGGCGGTGTGGGTGATTCGTCAATATCATTATCATCGTCATTACCTAATGATAGTCTAACAGTACATTCCGTTTCTTGATGTATTGATATTGGTAACCGTTGTGATCTGCTCTTGACACCATGTCTCTGTGTTTGTTGTTTGTGTGTACCTCTATTATTATTTCTATTACTACCGATTGTAGATGACTGTTGAAGGCTACTTGCACTACTCTTGAAAGCTTGCGATTGCGACGCCGCCGCTATTAATAGCAGTACAGTACTAAACAACGTCATCTTCATATCTGGGAGGAATTAGAACCATTGGAAGAGAACCATTAGGAATAAACCCCTCAAACGGTTTTTAATACGCAAGATACGGGAACCATTTGTAATTCCGTTTCTTGCTTAGTGCTACGTAAATTGCTTATTGGTACGGCTTACATAATCCAAGAGAGAGGTACGTAGCGCAGTAAGAACATCTATTGGATCGGGGTTATGTGTCTCGGTAGGCACGCGCTGGTGAGGCCTACAGCCACGTCAAAAAGGGGTGTTCCCCACCATCACAGCGCTTGGTCCCCAGAGGGGACCCCATGCGCTGTTCTGTTGGGGAACACCCCTTTTTGACGTAGCGGAACCCAACCACTCGCTTATACGTTTGCGTAGCCCTAATAGTACCTTCGCATTTATAATCACAACGATAGCTAGGAGGACGCGTGGCAAATGGTTCCCTTCCAATGGTTCTATTTCCACTTTTATCATCTTCATCAATCACATCACCTCAAAAAAATTATGAAGGATACCGCAAGCAAAACCTCACATTTGCTCGAATATCATGGCGCTTTATCTCTAGAGGTACTACAGCCGTATGAATCTCTGACTATCATATGCATTGAACTCAAGAGCTGCTAATTAGATACTACTATTAAAGTTCAGTCGAAAAAACAATACCAATTGCAATAAAAAACTGAGCCAACAACTCACATCAAGTGCAACACTTAAAAACATATTTTTTATCAATACAATACCCAATAAAAATACAATATGTCGGATAAGATTCTACTCGAAGATGACGATGATGCCATGTTTGGTGATGATAATGAAGAAGAGGAGGAAGAGGATGTTGATATGCCGTCCGCGAACCCGGTTAAGACTGAGGATACCATCAAAGTTGAACAACAAGTTATTGATAGTACCATACCAGAGATGACACCCGAGGAGCTACTAAAATCAACATCTATTAAAAATGTCACACTATCATCACTACTATTACCCACATCACTACCACCAGTATCACCCTTCCCCCATCACAATGCAGGTCCAACATCTGATCGATTACGTAACGCCATGTCACGTATATCAGCCAACCCCACACGTGACGCGGAGGCATGGCAGGCATTAATTACCGAGGCACAGAGTTGCTATCGTCAATTATTACCAAGTTTATACAAACTAAAGAATGTGGGATTACAACAGTTACGTAATGAGAATGATCCAGAAGTGGAATTAATTGAACGTAAGTTAGATTGGATTGAGGGGTGTTATGGTGCTTTGTTGCATTATTTTCCATATGCGGTAACGCATTATGTACAATTGGTTGAGATATATTTGAGATTAAGTGCAGTAACAGCTGATGAGGAAGAGCAGTGTGGTAATGTCCAGGGTGTTATGATGGCAGCCATGTTGGGAGGTGCAGGAGGTGGTGCCGCTGGAGTAGTTAGTGGATCGGCTTTATCAAACCCTACTCTGAACACGCCTGATCCAACGCCTGCGTCATTGTTGATGAACCCGACCATGGTTAATTCAGTTACCGAGCTTCAAAAGTCATATGATGAAAAGCTTGATAAGATTTTTCAATTCTGTTTGGGAGTACAACTTGATGGAAGTCCCGCATTACACGGCAAGATTGTCAAGGGCGAATCAGTTGATATTGAATGTGCAACATCAAAAGATGGAGCACATACTGTTATCGGGGGTATGGAACAACATTCCATGGATTTATGGCTACTATACATTCGTAAACGTTCGTGGGATGCTGCCCGATCAACTGCGTTGGAAGTAGATGTTCCCCCTCCACCACCTGGATATACACCCAACTTACCCCAACAAGTCAGTGTCTTACATCAACAGTATGAAGAGAGTTTGCGTGCGGCATACCGTGAGCGGAAGGAGAAGATTCGTGATAGTGTGGTGGGTGCGTATGAACTGGCGCTTGACCGAGGTGCAGGCTTTGCTCAGAATAATCACCTGATATGGAAACGCTATGTAAACTATGTCAAATCATGGACAGAACCTGTGAGTTACAGCACCGCGGCATTGACTTTGGTCAATTGGTACCCCCACGGTGTTGATCCACAGGCAACACTACCCCCACCCGACCCTGCACACGATCATTCAACGTCTCAAAAACAATTAAATCAATTGAGAAGTATATACCAAAGGGGAGTTACACATCCCATGACGGGCTTGGATCAATTTTGGCAAGAGTATGAATCGTTTGAACGATCACATTCCGAGAGTTTGGGAAGTGTTTTGATTGCAGAGTGGTTGCCACGATATCAACATGCAAGGTCTATATACTTGGAGAGAAATCGAGTATGGACGGCACGTGATTTGCAAATGGGACGATTGGCTGTACCTCCTGTGGGATGTGAAAGCGATGGGACAACAAGTGGAGGAGCATCTGGAATGGCATCTCGAGGAGGGGCTGGTGGTGCCGCCACATTGGGTGCCGATGATGATTTGGAGGGAGGAGCTGCAGGGACAGCAGGCATGACAGGCTCAGCCTCAAACGAGGCCGAATACCTTATCCAAATGGAAGATGAGCTCAAGACATTATCCAAGTGGCGAAAACGAGCGGCATATGAACGTACTAATCCCGAACGTCTTAGTGCATCCGACTTTGCCATGCGTGTCCGAGCAAGTTACTGTGAAGAGATTTGTGCCTTTGCACGTCATCCAGAAGTGTGGTTTGAATGGAGTCAGTGGGAATTATTGCATGGTAGCTCCACCGCGGCATCAAGTACAGATACTCCAGGACAGGGAAGTAATGCCTCGGCAGCATTAATCGTACCAGCCAAGGCAGGAGAATGGAAGTCGGGAGGGAATGGATTACGGGCAGTGTCAGTGCTTAGCCTTGGAATGGAATGTTTACCTGATTGTGCCTTGCTAGCGGAGGCACAGGCTGAGATACTCGAACGTCACCTACCAACCAGTACATCTACCGCCAACGGTGATTCCAATGTTATGAAAGGGTGCATTAGGGTATTGGAACAGTTTGTGGATCGATCTCCTACCACATTGGGATTTATATTGCTACAACGTCTAGTTAGAAGACATGAGGGGATTAATGCCGCGCGAACGGTCTTTGCACGTGCTCGACGAACGTTGCGTGTAAAGGAGGAAGATATGAGTACTGATGAGGAAGATAAGAAGGATACAGCTGCAATAGATACAAAGGAGGATGCTGCTGCGGGTCAAACTGAGGCCAAGGAGAAGACAGACGGCGCAGCAAAAGGTGAATCTTCTACTCAGCAACGAATGGTAACCACTCGTCTTAAAGAAACAGTTGGTTCCACTGCGGCATCACCAGATGAAGTACAGGAATCGGAAGATGCCGAGCAATCTGACACAGCCCCCGCTGGATACATCACATGGCATTTATATGCTGCACACGCAACTGTTGAACATCGTCTTAGTAAGAATCCCAAGGTTGCTGCCAGAATCTACGAACTTGGATTACGCAAACACAAGAGCTTCTTATCAAATCCTCCATATGTTTTACATTATGCCAACCTCCTTTTGGAGTTAAACGATGAAGAGAATCTCCGAAGCCTACTAATGCGGGCTGTTGCAGCATGTGAAGAAGAGGACAACATTGCACCTAATACTTCTACTGGTACTGATGATGCCGCTTCGAGAAAGAGAGATATGCAACGACCTCTGTGGGATATGATGCTCAAGTTTGAAGCAGTACTATCATCGAGAAGTAGCAAAGGCAACGTTGCCGCAGACATTTCCTCTATCGAGGCACGTCGCCGACGAGCTCTCTACGGCCCTTCGAATGAAGATGTTGTCATGGGTGGGGAAGGTCCTCCTGCAAGTGAGGATGATCGCGGTAGCAATAAGAGCTCATTAAATGAACAACTAGTTCGCGTAGAAGGATATGACGTTGCAAGTCGTATTGCCAACGGTATGGGACGTTTAGTGGATGTACTAACTGTCACCGGGGCTATTGGTAATGGAGAGTTTGATGGCACTGCTTCTAGTAGTAGCTTGGACTTTGCAGCTGCTGCCAATGCCTCGCTCGCTGCAGGAGGTACTTCCTCAGAACTATGGGGAGATGAATGCGCTGGCGGAGCAAGTGATGTTTCCTATGTAAAGAGACTCAAGTTCCAACGAGAGAGCAAGAATAGGGCTGCCGCCGCAGCGCTTGGACTTGGAGCTAGTCAAGGAGGCCTCGCTGGTGCAGCTGGAAAGCTACAATTACGAGAACGTGCTGCCGGTGCTGCTGGGCAGGCTGCTGCCAACGCATTAGCATTACAGAATGCACCCGAGTGGCTCAGACCTCTTCTAATGTTGCTACCGCCTGTGCCCAAGTTTGGAAAAGGAACAGTCAAACCACCTCCACATCTGACTGAAATGGCTCTTTCTACGCTCAGAGCCAATCCTCTTCCAGAAACCCGTCCAGCATCAACCAACGGCGAGACCAAGAAGCGTGAGAGAGATGGAGATTCATCGGATGAGGAGGATACTACGGCAGGTGGTGGTGGATACAGCGATGCGTTTCGAGCTCGGCAGCGATCTCGACTTGTCGGTGCTGCCTCAAGTTAAAGCCATCGCCTTGAATGTCGGGAGATGATTGTGGAGAAGATATATCATGGATTCATACAGATACTAACAAGTAAAGAACTCAAATTTGATCTACTTCGAGTGTTACTCTGTCTAGTTAATGTATGTTATGGTTAGGAAGTGTTTGGTGATCAGTTAGTGTGAGGTTGTATCAATTGGGGGGTTAATGAAGAGATTAAAGTTTATTACCTAAAGAGATAGACTCAAACTAATGACTATCTTCGTCTTTACTTTTACTTGCTCTCTGAAGTATACATATGTGCAATATTAGCATCCAATATCGTGCTATCATATTATGTCTAGAATATATTATGTGTAAGTACCTAAGTACCCAGTCATGAACTAAGGTATTTATACTTTTATATTTATTTTTCTCTCATTTCATTCGACTCAAGTGGAAAGTTCAAGTGAGCGTCGCATCCTTCTCGCCATTTCACCATCAACCTTCTCTAATAAGCAATCTATTGACTAAACCATGACGTTTGCTAGAACGACATTAAGAGCCGTCTCTATAGACAAAGACGAGTATACTCGTAAAGCTCTACATTTTGAATCAAAAGCGGAACAATTATCAGTGAAGAGCAAGTCAACATCATATAAGAACGCGTCCATTCTAAACACAAGACAAGAAATAAAGCTAACTCTTTTTGCAGCCGAGTCGTTTAGAATATCAGGCCAGCATTACGATGCAAGTCGTATGTACGGAAAGACAGCATCATTGTTTGTCGAGGCATTGCACAATCCACATAAGGGGGCTGAGCTTTATACAGAGGCAGCGGCAACTGCAGAACATGTTGACAGCTCATTTGCAAATCAGTATTATCGGAAAGCAGTCACTAACCACTGCGACTCGTCAGATTATGATAAAGCTGCAATGCTCGAAGAAAGGATGGGCAACAAGTATACACAAAATGAAGACTATGAATTGTCTATCGATGCACACAAGCGAGCTTCCAAGTTGTATGCTGCAGCCAACGATCTGGACAGTGCCGACCGTACTCTTGAGAGAGTTGCATATATGTTGGCAAAGGTGGGAAAAATCTCGGATGCAGCTTACACATATCAGCAACTCGCTATAAGTTATTCAAAGCAAAATCTAAAGAAGTTCAACGTCCCAGTGACCATGCTCAAAGCTAGTATTTTATTAATATCTAAAAGGCTAGGAGAGAAAGAGTTGGACTTTTCAGAAGAACGAGAAATGATGGAAGAAATTTATAAACTCGACTGTAGATTTGAGGAATCTCGTGAACATAAATTCTTAGTTGACCTGATACAATGCGTTGTCAAAAGTGACTTAGATCAGTTTGCTGATAGGTTGTTTTGGTATAATAGTATTGCAGAGTTTGATGACATCACATTATTGGCTCTTGAAACTATCAAAGACACTATCACTGAACGAGCCAAGATGTAAATGTGGGTGGATAGCTGCAATAGCGGATCTTCAAAAGGTTATTGTTGGCTGCACATACCCAGCCAAACATAGAACATAACCAACAATTAAAAGTCACCACTTATTTCAGAAGGATCGAAGCAGTAATCTCTTCCCTCAATACCCAAGCCGGCACAGCCTGGTACTAATTCAAACGAAGACCGTCTAAAACAAAATAGATTCTTGTCACAATCGTCATCATCGTCGCAATCGCCTTCACACTTTTTGCATTTCCCTTTGCAATTCTGATCTTCATCTACTAACAAGTCTGCTTCTGTTAATCCTTCACTGAATGGATCATAACAGTATGATTGATTGGGCCTTCCTGCACCTTGACAACCTGGTACAGGCGAATATCCCATCCTTTTCAAACATAATAATCCAGTTTCACATTCATCATCTCCACTACATGCACCTAAACAGGCCTCACACGGAGTATATATATTACATCCATTGATACGATCTCCAAGGAACTTTAATCCTGTAGGTTGCTCTGTTATTGGTGCCTTTGACTGTTGTGTCGATGGTTTGAGAATTGGGTCAGGAGTTACAACCTCTTCTGGAGTTATTGGTGGAGGTGTTGGCACTACTGGGGATGGTGTATCTTTAGGTGATGCAACCGGGGCATTCGTTTCGACTGATATTTCAATATATTCTTTTTGAGATAAGTTTGATGTAGCATCGGATACAATATCATCAGCAGTAGAGCAATCTGATATAGTACAGTCAACCTTGACATTTGTAGAGTATGTAACAGTGTGAATTGTTTGTAGACTTCTACTGCCGTCACTTGACAACTTTCGAATAAAACTAGTGGAGAAACCATCAAATGTATTCATTTCAACAGTATCAACCTCATAGTTGGACGGCATGCCATCCTCTAATTCTTGAGTAATTGTATTTTGAATATACATTTCAATTTCATTCCAGTTCTCTACTTCTTGCGAAGTCAAGACATCAGAATTCCAATCTGGTATCTTTGCTTCCAAATAAGGTGGTAATACAATGTTTACTTGTGAATTGGATATTGGTATGGTTGATATAGCATCTGATTGTTGTTGCACTGGCGGTTTTGAAGGCGAGGGAGTTATATTATCTGACGGGTTTGTGGCTGTATTTTCATCTGTAGTAATTAAACTACTAGATCCATCATTATCATTATTTGTAGGAGATGATAATTGTGTAGCCCCAATTGCTAATATTGCAATAAATACAATAAGTACTATAGCAACAGCACTCAATATAGTTTTGGTTTTGGGTGATGAATTATTCAACCAATCTAATCTCTTTCTTGGTTTGGACGATGACGTATATCCACTACCACGAGCACCCGATTCTAAATTAATCTCATCACCAACTAATATAGCTTTTCCAGTATCACCTACCATAATCTCTTGTGATTCATAACTTGTGTTTAAATTATTGGAAGTAGATGAGGCATTGTGTATCATATCATTATCGCTAACATGACTATTGTTAACTTTTGTGGGTGTGTTACTTGGATTGAACTGCAATCCCATTTCTGTTTCATCATCACTATTGTGTGGAGAGTCCATTCTTACCCCTTCTACTATTGAATGTATTAACTTTGTTAGTGGTCTTATGATATGAAAGCAATATTGTTGTATTGTATAAGAAGTTGGAGAGAGGTCTCTTAGAAATGCTTCTGTCGAATTGCAACTACAATGGAATCCAAACTTCTCTCTTCTATTATTGAGGCTGGTAGGACTACAGCTTAACCTATATCAAAAGGAGAGAGTGGTCTTATGAAAGCTCTATCTCTTGAGTGAGAGTAAGTGCAGACCAGCGTCATTTTTCTTCACGAAATATCAAAAGCATTAATTTTTCATGGCGTGAGTGATTGGCGAAAACAACCGCATTATTACTAAGCCATATCGTACCGTATTCCTAATTAATGTACCATCGAGCTGATCGTGACCGTACTTTATTCACGGAATTGTCAAATGAGTTTGTTAGCGTTGATCATAAAGTAAGTATGAGGAGCCGACGATTTGATCCCTATGGCGGTGATGGGGGAGCGGCTAACGCCCCTACATCTAATACTAATACTGCATTACCTCATGGTACGGCGAGACAGCGGACGTTAGTTGGAAATAACAATGGATCTCCAAACAACAATGTCCGAACCACAAGTCATAATAATTCTTATACTCGAGTTGGTAGTGGTAACAATATTTCCCCTACTACCCCTCGTACTATGCAGCCAACACACTCTTCTGGTAACTTAATGAGATCTGGGAGTGATCATGGAAATGGTATAATGTCACATCGAGTGCATAGCTCAACACAGCAGCAAGCATATCCACAAAATAATCAGCAGTCATACAGTGGTCATAATACACCGAATGCATATATGGATCGAAGTAATGGCTACAATATGAATAGTGGACAATATAATAATGACAATAATAACCATACCACGAATGATATAGTAATGGGTAAGACAGGTGCAGCTCCATTGGCGACACAAGTTCATCCACTGATGGAAGTTCGTAAACGCAGTGGAGCGCAAGCAAATCAACAACAAGGTGGTGCATACAATCCCTATGCAGGAGGTAATGATAAACAACGACATTCTCGTAGTAGACATCATCAATCACCATATCAACAATCATCATCTTCTAACTTCTTTTCGCAATCAAAGCGTATTATATCATTACTATTAGGACAAGTTTCCGAAGAAGATATGAATATGTTACAGAAACAACAACAATATGGATTACAGGGTTCATCCGAGGAAGAGATATTACTCAAATTACTCAGTGCAAAGAGTACAGTACGGATATTGCGTTTATTCTTACTAATACCATTATTGATATTTGCAAGTAGACGTATCTTTCCACCCTTGGCAGATCGTGTAACACGCCCTAAAGCATGGAACTGGAGTGCAGGTGTGGCATTACCAGGACAGAAGAATGTTGCATCACGTAACTTAGCTGGAAGGAATTGCGTTATGAATTACTTTATAGAAAAACAACCACCAGATGAATATGATCCAGACTTTGTGGAAATTAAGCCCGGTGAGAAGAATAAGGATGGTACGCCCAAGACACGTGAACCTGTGAAGATTGTTGAGGGTACATACCGTACTAAAGGTCAGGTTCATGTCATATCACGCTTTGTGGAGGCAGTGGCTGATAGTTTCAGGAGTAATACGGGTATCCGACAGCATATAATCTTTGCAGAAGTACGTGACTCTGGACATTTGGCATATGAAAGTATGAGACATTGGCCTCCCAGAGGTAAACATCGAACGACAGTGCATGTCTTGGCATCAGATGAGTTACCAAAAGATAAGGAAGGATTTAATGCTGCCAAGGCATTAGGGTATGGTGCATTAGAAGATATTGAAGAACGATTCAAGGGTAATGATAGAGCACGGATCTATGACAGAGATGGCAATATAGCCGGGTTAAGTGGTGTGGATGTAGACGTAGATGACGATGAGGTATTAGAGGGGATGGAGATCGAGGTACCCGATCGTGACACGCTTGAATACCGTATGAGGAAGGATAAACGACGGATGCAATTTGCAAGTAATGGGACATTGCCCGATGGGACACGGCCATATCCAAACATAAGAGCGTTGTTACCATTTGAGGAAGAGGATGATGAGGGAGAAATTGTTGTTCCATACCTGCATGTCGATGGAGGGTCAATGAAGAATCAAATGTTAGTATTAGACTCAGCACGGGGCTTACTTGAGGATAAAACTGTCGTTGCCGTGGGTATTGAACACTCCCCCGATATGGATGTACGAGAGCTTATTCAATTCTTCACAAGCGTTCGATACAAGACTTTCTTCTTGGGTGCTCGTCAGATTGCTCGTATAGACAACTTGTGCGATGAGGTACTAGATGATGTCCTTGAACATCCATCAATCAGACAAGATAGTTCAGTGGTACGTCGATTCTTCATTCGACTTGGTCTAATCTCAAATGAAGAATTGCGCATCTCAGGTGAAAAGAAGGATCCCGAAGGACCCAAGCGTCGTGAGACTCCACCATTCTTTGTTGCCATGCCACGAGGACGTAGGAGTAAGGAAGAGATGACAATACAGCACATGTATGATCTGTTTGGTGGATACGGTGGAGGTGGCGGACAGATTAAGACAGCTAACGATCGTAAAGCTCCCGGGGCAAAGTAAGGAAGGGATTGAACATACCTTACTAGGACAGCAAGATGTAATTGTAATATTAGGATTTCTATTGTATCAAATCAACAATCTGCACATAAAGTATGAATTCTAGAATTACATCAAACACATATTGGAGCTCATATTGAGCTTATCCACCAGGGGTTTTAGACTACAAACAAATTCAATTCGCCAGTCGTATGTGCCTTCATTAGCCACTTGTGTCCGCCGAGAAAGAAGCAAGCATCAGAACTTGCAGAAGAGAAGATCTGAGGATAGTTACCACGAATACCCGAGATTTCAAACAAGACGTCTCTCTTATCCTTTTCACTAGGATTCATTCCATCAACAATTGCGTAAGGGATTGAGAGATCAGTGAGTAGATCGAGACAATCCTTCTGTTTGACAGCCTGACTAACATCGTGTACGCCTTTCGAGATCAACACAGTCAGCCGTGCTTCTGGTGCTTCGGCAACTGGAGCTTGACTATCAGCAGATACAACCACTTCTTCAACAGGAGCAACTACATCATCAACAATAGCTTTCAAGTCTTCAACAGTCTGGCTGTTCAACCAATTGTATCCACCAAGAAACTTGTGTCCACCACTAGCATCAGTTGTAAAGATCTGGGGGTAGTTACCACGGACGCCAGAGACTACAAACAGTCCATCTCGTTCCTCTTTTTGTGAAGCATCCATCCCATCGACGATAGAGTATGGAACTGAGAGATCAGAAAGTAAATCGAGTGCATGAGACTGATTTGCAGACTGCTTGTAGTCATGAACACCCTTTGAAATCAATACAATCAAGCGCTTTCTCCCCTCCACTAGAATTTGTTTGTCGGTGGAATCATCCTCTACTGATGTATCAATATTCCTCTCGGCAAGCGATCTTTGAAGGGTATCATCTTCCAACAAAGGAGATATATCAGACACGGCATTCATCCGTAAAAGAGGAGAATCATTCGCTGGTACTAATACATTGGGTACGCCCCCTGCGTTGTTCTCAGATACTTTCTGCGTTTCATCCTTATCACTACTGCTTACTTGAATATCAACATTTTCTTTGTCCTGGTCAAAAGAAAAGTCTTTCATATCCATACATTCATTGGATGACGTTGGAGATAAATAGCTTGTATTCATTTCGTCATTATCCTTGAATGTAACACTCTTAGGACTAACTTTCACATCCTTGTGTAGAGGTTGGGCATTCATGCAGTTGATCAGTTCTTGAGAAACAGCATTATAAATCTGTTCTGATGATGATGGTGGTGGTGATGACCAAACGGCTGTTGTGTTCTTCTTATCATTATTATAAGCTGCACGATTACGAGCAATGGGGTGGTGAAGATTACCTCCTCCCCGGCATTGCGCGTAATTACCAATCTTCTTTGATAATCGTTTGTTCTTTCTAAATACACGTGAGGATGCTCTATTATGGATATTACTAACTAATCGTTTGTATACTCTACCTTTGCTAGTCTTTGTTTTGGTAGGAAGTTCAGCCATGCGTGCACACTTCCTTTCCAATCCCCATTGTGAAACAACAGAGGGGCGATTGTTGTTCCTACTTTTGTTGCCATTAGTCGGTGATGATGATAAACTCCTGTTTCTTCTCTTTGATGGTGACGATAGCACAGATTTCTTAATTCCCCTTCGACGGTTACGCGTCGATGCGGCAACAATAAAAAATGATGAATCATCAATTGGAAAGTAGTAATTGTATGCGATGAATAATGCGACGCAGGTAAATACGCCAAGGAAGTATGCTTGTAGTGGAGAAATGATGGTATACGGCCAGTTATCCAATGAATGATTGGTTGTGTGAAGATGAATGTGGTGAAGGTGACGAACGCCCATTGTGATAATATTGTATTATAATGAAGTAGTATTTCGCTTTTATATCGTACTTTGAATTAACTAATACCAATATTGTATGCTCTGTAATTAATTAATAACAACTATGTCGAATAATTTTTACGATTGTAGGTGTTCGTATGTTTTCTATTATTATTAATTAATACTATTCTTGTATAAATAATATGGTTGATAGCCCGCTTCTATATTGTATGCTTTGTAAGTAATAACAACCAATACCTTTTCATACCAATATTGATATCTTGTCCTGATCGATTGTTAGGAGAGAAAAAAATGAGCTTCCATTTCCATTTTCTGAATCCCGGTTGTTCATTAATCACTGATATCTACCCCACATTGTACCTACCGACTGCCGCCGTCTCTAGTACAACCCATGCTGCCGCCGCCGCCAATATATATACCATACGCAGGCTTTACGAACTGGTATGGCTTCTAACTTCTCCATTCTCCCACACACACAAATTGTACATAGGAATTAGTAGTGGATCTCTTTATGTCACTACACTCTAACGAACAAACGATGTGTGATGATGGTTTAGAGGTAGATATATACGATAGAGAATGGGATCATCGGCAGACGAGGACGTACCAATAACGCGAGAGCTTATCAGAAGTGTAGCTCCAACAGGTTTTGCCGTCATCGCCTTTGCTCTGGGTTTCATAGGATGTGTACAATGCAATGTTATCAAGTTCACGTCAACCGGTATCAATGGCTTTGAAAGTGATAAACCACTGACTATTCAATTTGGCTTTTGGACGCATGAAGATTTACAAATATATGAATACTCCGATACAAATACCAACGGTACATATGCAGTACTATCTTGTACAGCATATGATGAACTAATAACCGTACATATGATGAATACTCCTGAGTTTGCTCGTTTGATCGCCATATCTTTCCCTCCTCCTCCCTACCTACACCAGATAAATTATATGTAGATGGTTACCCTACTACTATGTCTGATACTGCAATTATGGTGACTCAATGTGGAAAGCGGCTGCTGTATTTTCATTCTTACCACTCATACTCTTGGTGGTATTCTATTCATTTTCATGTGTTGCAAAACATATAAGATCGGTAGTGCATCTGTTAATTGGGCTGTAGTATCGTTTACATTTTAGCATTTTTATTTCAAGGTTTGAGTATAATGTTCCTCAATACTTCAGCATGCAAAGATAATCCTGTCATTACAAACATTAGTGACAAATTCAATGGGTTAACATTTCAAGATACTTGTTCCATTAGTACTGGAATGCGGTGTATCATTAGTGCGGTGGTATTCTGGTTTCTAGCAGCATTTGCATCCGCTTATGCATACAAGAGTAAATTGAATAAGGAGAGTAGTATCCATATCACACAACCACTTATTGGAGATTCTGTTTTGTATTAAAAAGGGGAACACAGTAACGGAGAAGACTAGGTTGTGATCGAAGATATGGTTGTAGTAGAGAAGTAAAAGGTAGTAAGGCTGTGAAATAGAATACTTAAAATATCTAAATACTTCTATCAACTGTCGATTTGAACCAAATCAAACTGATGAATAGCACTTAATAATGCAAAGCTCACGATGATGTGGGCCTTATATCACGCTTCAACGACATATTCATAAGTAATAGACTATCTCTAACTAATCAACGACCTAATCACAGCACATACAGCATTGCTGAACGAAGTATCCTTTGGTATCCTTCAGAGTTTTCCTTAGTGTGAAATACTGATCTTTTTATTGATAGGGTTGTATGTACTTATGCACATCGTACATAACCTACCTACACTATCATCCTATCTTTAAAAACGAAATACAGAGAATAGACATGAATATGGATTCTAATAATGGGAAGAATACTGAGATGAATACCAAAAGTACTAAGCCGGAATTAATGAGGTGGGAATTCAAGCAAACCATGAATCGTCATGTTGAATTATCAGAGAGGAAATTTGATATCAATACTCTTCCAATAGATATGCGTCGTGTCTACGATCATCTCGAAAGACAATTTGGTGAAGAATATGGCTTGTTGGTCATCTTTTCGATGCGTACAGCCATCGAGTTGCACAGAGCATGGCACATGACACTACTCTCGAGTAAAATACTGCAACAAATTAAAGATGAGTTTGGATTGAGGATGACCTGGGAGCTAGGTGTTATTCGTATTAAATTCAGAGTTGAGGATGGAAGTTATGAACTTCATTTTCGTGTTCCATACGACTATGATTCGGAATATCAAGACATCTATTATAGGATTGGTAAGTATAGTATTGTTACCTAATATGTATGTATATTGCATATGTAAAATCACAAGAACTCACCATACATTTGTATTTAGTAATGGCACTCATCAATGGCCAGATCAACATACACGAAGCATTATTATACCAATCTGAGGCAAAAAAAGGTTTACATACTGCAAAATCTGGTTTGTTTCTTAGGTAAGTAGAAGTTGATTGTATACAATGGTCACAGACCACCCTTTGATTTGGACATTCGGGTCTAACATTGTGAAACCAAGATATGAATGAAAAATCGTGTGAATGTGAAATGAGTTGTATTGTGCATATGATTTGGTTTTGAATACTAACCCCCTACCTCCATCTCTCCCTGAATATACTTTTGACCATTGTGCATAATTAATTTCTGATTCCCTTAGAGATTTTCCTGGACGATTGATGCTCTATCCACTGCAAGCAAGTAAGTAGAAATTATGCCGACAATACATTATTTATGTTTTTCACTTACAAAGTTATCTTTGATCATGCCAAGCAACATGTGCGGTTATTTTTTTCAGTGGCCAATGGCTAGATGCAGGAGTGGCTGCGGTGTGTGGACTCGCAGCGGGATTACTTGAATACTTTCTGAGCTATGTGGGTGGTCAAGCTAAGGTTTTGATTGATGTGATAGTGGGTCTATCAACTGGCGTCATCGCTGGACTTTGGTTCAAGTATGGAGGTAATGAAAGTGGAAGTGATGTGGAGGGTGATATATGCCTAAGCTCTGTATTCCTAGGGACTCTCTACTGGTTCTTCTATGGTACGGCTTTTGTAATTGGACTGCTAGAAATCATTGCTGGTGAATTGGAGACAGGGGTCACCAGATTCGTAGCGGTTTCAGTCAAGACTTTTGTTCTTTCACTGTAAGTCCGCGTTAGTATTGTTTATCATGTGCATGCAGGTGTTCAGTATAAGGATCGACGACTTGACTGCTTTATTTGAACTTAGTTTGCCTTTATTGTTGCCCTTGTATATCATATGTACTAACATATATTATGACCTCCTCTCTTTCATCATCATAAACTGTGATAACGCGCATCTTCCAGGGGTGCTAGTCTAGGATTGATGCTGGCAGTCCAAGGTGAGGCTTCAAAAACGTGGTACTCGTCAGAGGAAAATTGCAACAAAGACTTTGTCAGCGGTCAGCCTTGGAGGATTCCACTCTACCTACTATGCTCTGTTGCTGTACTTGGGCAGTATCGACTACCAATCGCACAATATTGGCAAGGTTTAGTCATTCAGTTTATTGCCTACGAGGTTCAGTACTCAGTTGTAAATGGTATTGGAGAGTACTTTACGCTCGACCATCTCGATACTGCTGCATCAAACATAGCAGGAGCTGCTGCTGGTGTTGTGTCTTCATGCGCTCTTAGTTGGTTGATCAGTAAATGCCGTGTGTTTTATAGTGCTCGACTTCTTCAGAAGGAAGAGAATCCTACAAGAATGGGAACGGCCATTTACAAATTCATGCGTTACTCAGTCAAGGCGTGGTCATGTCTTGGAGTTGGCAGACAATCGGATATACTGAAGCATGATATGGAGGAGAAGATAAAGGTACAAAAGAAAGAATTGAATGATCCTCATCATCCACGTGACCGCATCAACCTGCCAGAGGAAGAAGAAAACTTGGTCCTCGAGACTATTGTATCATCACAGGATATCAACATTTGGGCTATCTTGATGCCTGCAGTGTACCAGCTCGTTCCAGGAAGTATCATAGCTCGAATGTGGTTCAATTCAATATTTCCACCTCTTCCATTTAGATTACAAGCAGAAAAGGTCTTGAACTCAGAGGCAACTTACTGGCAAAACTGTCAAGTGATGGATAATAGTGAAATACAATGTGAAGATACAAAACAGAGCCTCTTGAATGTACCTCAGGATTCACAAGATAGCGTATTTTCTAATCTGATGGGTAAGTTATCTAAATGGAGTGATTGCACTTTGCTTGTATTCAATATCTTACACTCGCCCGCTTGCCATCTTTATCCATACACAGTCATCTCTACCTCTCTTTCTCTTGGGCTCATCTTTGGCTTTGCCATTTGTCAGATTTACACTTTCTTTGTTGGAAAGTTTACTGAATACTATGAAACTGATGAACAAATTGCGCTGAGGAAACGTCGGCAAGATCTCATGGAGGGTATGTATACGCAGACTACGTCGCCTGCAGATGATCCCGAGTCCATACATGAACCTAGTGAAAGAGAAGAAGAAGTCATTGAGGTTTCGTCTGGAGGAGATGCATGAGTTGGCTAGATATGAATGATGCATTGATGTTGTGATTGTAGTCTGGAAGTCTGGAGGAGATGCACGAGTGAATTGAGTATGAATTGTACTAATGTTTGTATTTGTTTGAATAGATAGATAAGAGAAGAAGATAGATAAAGATATATGCTACCATGGATCTATGTTTGATTTGCTATAGCGGCGTCCTCTTGCCCTTTCTAGCCACCTAGCTACCTGACCTCCAAAGATACCATCTGTGGGTATCCTTCCCAAATTTTGTGGCGCGCCCCGCGCCGCCATATCGTACTTGTACAATAGCCTTGTAGATATTGTACATCAGTATTTCTAACGGGTGTTTGATTGTTTGTCTGCAATTGCAATATGGTACCATCCTTTCTCTACTGTCGACGACGAGTTTTCCCTGCTGTATTATGGCGGCGACTCATATTCGTTATCGCCTTGAAACCAATAACATATTATGCTTTTCAACCTATCAAAAATAATATCTTATGCTCAAATTATTATCATCACCACCAATTATCAGCTGCATCTCGGTCCTACAAGACATCTATATTCTTATCAAATGAATGTTCGACACAAGGATCGACTGCAGTGAAATCCCTAAAGCCGCCTCTACATACCGATGCAAAGACATTGCAACTCGTAAGCTTCTACAGATTCATATCAATATCACAGCCGGATATAATAAGAGATGAACTATTTAAACAATTGAAAACAATAGAAGGATTGCGAGGTACAGCATACATATCGAAAGAAGGAATAAATGCGCAATTCGCTATACCGCCTGGTAGGCCTCTACAGAAACTCATACAAGCATTTAGAAAGAAGAATGATGATGATGCCTGTGGTTGTTTACCGTTTGATATGTTTGAGAACACTCCACCAAATTTAGGAAGCGTTGTTGACATTGATACTCCCACGTTTGATAGATTAATAGTACGGGCTCGGGATAAAATCTTAAGAGATGGTATAGCCAATATTATAGACGAAGAAGGAGAAGCAACAGCATTAGATTGGGATGATTGTGGTACAGAACTCTCCGCATTGGAATGGGATGAACAATTACGAAAGAATCCAGACATTCAACTACTAGATTGCCTAAATCATTATGAATCAGAGAAAGGAACTTTTGTTTCAGCCAAGCCATTGAATACACAAACATTTTCAGAGACTTGGTCCATACTTGAAGAACAATCGATCAATACTGACAAGCCAGTTTACATCTATTGTACTGGAGGCATTAGATGTGTGAAAGTTGGAGCATACATGAAGCAAAAACTAGGCATTCAGGATGTTCGGAGTCTCAAGCACGGTATCATCGGATATGAGAGGTATGTTGACAGTAAACATAAGCGGGAAGAAGAAACAAGTCTCTGGGCGGGTGAAAACTTTTTGTTTGATAAGAGACGCACGGGAAAAGAGGAAGAAGACAAAGAGTCTTGAATGAAGAAGATGTTGCCTTTTCAAAAGACATATGAGATCACTTACTTCTATAACAAAACTGCCTTAACTATGTTTCAACCTCTTGTTTCTCAAAGATTGAGCAGAATACAATGCTATATTCACATTTCCATCTGTAGGGTCTGGCGTCCCCAAATCCTCTAACAGCTCAAGCACCCAAGTACTCTTTTGGAAAACATTATTAATCTTCACTTTGTAATCAACACGCCGACTCATGAATACCAATGCTTGTACCTTGCCTGCCTGGCCAAACAATCCCTTGCCAGAGTTGGGGTCTCCTTCCGGGCCTACTAAAATTGTCTTGAGTGCATTAGGAGGTGTCATGTAAACAGTAAGAAGCTCTCTAAGCATATCCCAGTGTTGATGTTCAGTACCTGCAAGCATAGCCACAGACCGCAATGCCTCGACATCTCGTGATAGTTTGACAGCTCCTACCATGGATATGTAATAATTCTGAAGAAGTCTCGTCACAAGGATGTCGTACAGTCTCATTGACAAAGCCGTCCAGAATGCAGAAAGTGATTTTGGTGTCAGAGCTGCTTGAATGTGAACAAATTGTGCTCTGAGACAAAAGGTTAAAGATTTAACAGCCGGGCTATTAGCGTTCTCCAAAGAAGATCCAGCTGGCACTGCATATGGGCCCTGCGATGTGAGAGTTAAAGCAATGTTAGACGAATGATTGAAAGAAGTTATCGCAAATAAAAAGAAAGGTACATTACTCACTCTAATTTTGCTTCCCTTGTTTTTCATCATACTCTTCATTATACTTTCACCACCCGCAACTAACACCCATTGAATATGTGTACTTATGGTATCAAGTGCTCGTAAGATGGCCGTCTCGCCTCTGTCCTCCAATTCTTGAAAGAAATTTACTCGTTGATCCTTAGCAAGGGTTAGACTAGTATGGCTACCAGTAGCAACGAGGATTTCCCATACTCGTTCGCTACCAACACGTTGTTCTGCCCACAATTCGCGGTCAAATGCCTTCGCTCCAGAGTGTATCCTCTCAATACCCACCCAGAAGCTACCGTCGACTCCTAGATCTGGAGCTGGCGAATTCTCATCGAAAGGTAGATTTGGTGGTGCTGATGGAGGGCTAGTATCCAATAGATTTCCAAGCACTTCAATAACAGGAAACAAGAGAGATTCGCCGTAAAAAGTAATCATTTGTGAATAGATGCCAGTAATGACTCTTGCAGTTGAGTCCATATCGCCAAATCCGCCACCTTGCCCGACTCCAAACATGAGACGACATCTGGCTAGTGAGTCGGTAGCATGCATAAGTGGTTGACGAAGGACACTCTGCTTTAGTGGGCCATTTAATAAACCAGCAAATCCAACCTTCTTCAGATGATGTTTATCCAAAGGCATGACTGGGGCAACATATGTGGCAGGCCCTCCCCCTGGATGACTGAGCGCAGTATTATGACGTGACTTGTCAGATTTTCCAGGCATAACAAGCTTGGCTCCTGCGCGATCAAGGCAGTAGCAACATTCATGATGAAGTAACCGAAGCTCGAGGTTAAGATATCCTCGTCGATGACTACTGCTGAGTGACATTTCCTGTGTAGATAAAAACTGTAGTAGGGATGAGACTGCTCTTGCATTTTCATCACTCACAGCTTGGTCCTCTTCAACACTATAATTGTATGAATATGAAATGTGAGGCAATGTGTAAATAAATCAACTAACAAACAAAGATAAACATACCTGTCTCCATTACGTCCAATCTTGCCAGTAGGGGTAAGCATCGTCTGAGCAGAATCCTTAAGCATGGTGAACAGACCAGCTGCCTTCTCGTGAACCACGACGAAAGTATCGAGCTTCTTTGTTCCAGCATCGAAATCTCCTCTTCTGTCGATACTCTCCAATAAATCATTAATTCGTGCACTTAATCCGTCATGTGGATCACTAATGACACGTTGAAGCAAGGCCCTAGCGACTTGGAAAGGAATAGCATCAGAAAGGGAGGTAAGCTCAAACGTAACATCGCCTCCTTTGTCCATGTTTGCCAAACTGAACACATTGGCAATGAGTTGAAACTCAGCGGTACAAACTTCAATTGTTTTGTGGAAGAGATTGGACAACTTTTGTCTCATACTGTCCATATCAAGCTCTTCTTCTTCGTCACTATCCAGGTCACTGTCGGAGTTAACTTCCTCTGTAGCTTGAAAGAGCAACTCTGGAAATCGAGCAGTGACTACCATTTGAACATAGCGTTTGTGTAATCCTCGTCCACCGTCGAAATTTAATAATGCCAGGGCAAGGTTACGTAAGACTATCCAATTTAATCTTCCTGGTTTTGCTGCGTCGGGAGATGTAAAATCATATGTACCACCTGCTGCATATATCTCTGCAAAGGAATCAATTAACCGTTCCTCTAATGCAACCGAGGTGCGTTGAATTAATCGACTGGTAACATCAAATCGATGACGAGATATTGGATCCAATAATGCACCACTTGCACTATTACCACGACTCTTAACAACCATTCGTAATGACTTGAGAGCACGGGAAGCCTCCAAACTATTCTCTGGTCGGGTGAATAGTGGATCCATTCTTGATGATGAACTAGGAATGGTACCTCGAACTTCCTCGCGTACCTGTAAAACTTCCCCGGACTCTTCTTGCTCTGCCAAGGTCTCCATCATCCACCATTGTCTAATTAGCAACGCAGCATTATCACATTGTCGTTTCTTTGCTTCGGCCACTTCAAGCTGCTGCCCGATTTTTAATGCGGCCTTCCCATTTTCACGGAACTGTTCTTCAATCTTTTCAGATTGATCAGCAGCACGATTTGCAAGCAGTGTGTGTGCCTCGAGTTTAATATGATATGTATCTTCTGCCTCGGCCATGGCATCAGTGGCATCTCGTACTGCAAGGGAGGTTTGATCCGTAAGGGTTGAGCAAGTCTGAGATGCTTGAGATAGGGCCTCCAATAGTTCATCCTCCTAATGTGAATTTTGTTGTTGTTGTATTGTTAGATAACAAATTATATCATAGTGCATTTGAAAATAAACAATCACATGAATAATAACTAACTCACCCCATCACAACCTTCAATTAACTTCTCCATAAGTTTAAGCAAATCAACACCACTTTCCTCAGGACAATGGACATACAATTCCACCGCCCTTTGCCATCTTGCTAATCTTTCCCTCGAAATCTCTTCTGGTGTACCTTCAATAGGTGTATCAATTAATCTAACAATTGTTGCAGCTTCCTTCTTTAATGCTTCAGATTTAGCATCCCATTTCTTACGACGTTCAATACGTTCTCTCCAAGATGTAACCTCTCTACTACTACTACTACTACTACTACCACCGCTACCACCACTTGCAGCTGCAGCTTGTTGTTGTGCTTCATTATACTTCCTCATACGCGCGGCATGATTGGCAGCGTCTGTATCAGCTGCTCGTATAAGCTCTTTAAAGGTCGACTTAGGGTTTTTATTCACAGCTTTTAAATTGTCTAACTTTGGTTCTTCATATCTAATTGCAGAAGAGGATGGCCCCGTAGCTGTTACTAATTCTAATTGAAATTATAGAGTTGAGATGACTTTCCTTTCAATTAAATTTCAATTGTGCATAAGATGTGCACTCTTTTGCAAAATATGCGTATATACTTATAAATAACTCAGCAAACTAATAATACAAATACGTACCTTCATCAAGAGTATCTAAATCATATAAACCACCAGTCGTTGTCATATACGGTGATGTAGATGATGAAGCAGGAGGAGGAGGTGGTGGAGTTTTACTTGTTGGTACTTCCTCTTTCACACTTTGGGCCTTGATGGACCAACCCATTTCTCCAGATGATCTTGGAGCGCCTTTACGCCGATTGGTAGACATGTTTATTGAGGTATAGATATGATTGTTGATGGACAACCTTATCAAACTGCTAGTAGGGTATCAATAAGCAATATGTTGTATGACTACAATATGAAGTTTCTGATTATTAGTCTCGTTTAAGAAACTTCTTAGACATAAAGAAAAAGAGAGGAGACGGAGGAAGATCTATCGCTTGCAATATTACTTTAGTAAATAATATACATAACAGTAGTACATCAGTAGCATAAGAGTATGGGTAAAGGAAACAGTGTTGATTCGGCCACAAAAGATAACACTTTATCTTGCAAAAATATTAGATGATATTACCCTCATTAATTGTGTTCGACCTTGACGATTGTTTGTGGACGCCTGAAATGCATGAGCTCTCTGGACTTCCTTCTATACCAATAGAAGGACCATTAGATCCGAATAATATCGAAACTTCGCCACTTGGCACAATAGGGATGAAGGTACGACGTGGACGTAGTAGCGGTGGTTGGGGTGGATATGGTAATGAGGAGGAAATAGTAGAATTATACTCAGAAGCTCGGTTAGTATTACGAGAATTGGCAACCAATACAAAGTATAAAGATGTACAAATTGCTGTGGCATCCACCAGTCTAGAGCCATCCTACAGTCAAGCATGCCTTGATGGTATTGAGATTATAGACGGAGTAACAATGAGAGATATGATATCATATGCACAAGTTGGTCGAACTGGACAGCTGACTTCTAGAAAAACGAGTCATTTTCAATTAATTCACGAAAAGTCTGGTATTGCATACGAAGATATGCTGTTTTTCGACGACTGCAACTGGGGTGACCATGTAGGTGATTTGTTTAATAAATACGGAGTGATTGGAATACGTACTCCAGAAGGTCTAAAGTGGGAAGACTTTCATCGTGGTCTTGAAAAGTATCATTCAGTAAAGAAAGGTGACACATCAAAATAGAGTAATAGATACTTGCGATACAAATATTAAGTTGATGAACATATCATTATATCAGCATGTTAACCTTGCTTGTCTTTATCCGTTGCTGCCGCTGCTGCTCTCTTCTTCTCCAGTCTTCGAGCGTTTCTTCTTGCTTGTTTATCACTCTTCTTTTTACTACTTGCTGATTTATTGGCAGTTGTTGCACTACTTTTTGTGCCGCCACTATTACTGCTCTTTGCATTTCTCTGCAAATGTTCAGTACCTCCTCCCATTTGTTTCATCATCTTTTTCCGTCTTTTTGCTGAGCCTGATAATTTCTTCTTAGGTGGATTGTTTATTACTTCATTTGCTGCACTGTTCCCTCTTTGAAACTGTTGCTTGTTAACCTTGCCAACTAACTCACTCTCATCTGGTTTCCAGTCTGGTGGCGGCTGTTTTCTTAGTGTAATAGATATCCTTGGTCCAGAACACGAACTGATGCAATGCTTGGCAATGTCGCCACTATTTCCTCCCAGCACTAGTAACGATCTTCTTGGTAGCGGAATTGATTTGCCACACACTGGTGCCCAAGTACACGCTCTTACTGTTCTAAAACGAGAACCAACAAGCATCGGTTCTTCTCCTAATAAAGATAGTGTTGAGATAGGTCTATAATAACTTTGATGGTCGACATGTGGTGGTATACAATCACCTGCCTCATATTTGTTTATAATACAACTATCTGGCCGTACAGCCGATGGTAAGTAATTGTTGGATATCAAATGGTCTACAAGTCTTTCTAGTATCGGTGGGAAAGGCGGTACTAATCCACGCTTTTCGTTCATATAATAGATGTGTATAATATTTGATATTTTATTGCAAAATATATAAGTAAGAGATATGTACTATGATAAACACATAAACTAACAACAGCATGAGATATTTCTACTTACCTTCCCTGGACGTGCTCGATTGAAGTCAAAAAAGCCACCATACATGATTGATTGACGTTCATTCCCTTGTGACCGTGCTCCACCTGATTTTATATAGATTGGTTTTTTAAGTTCACCATTTTGACCTTTTTCACATTGACCTTGTACAAATGATATCAATTCGTTTTCAAAGTCGGTACTGATACATTCCTTATGCATAACAAGACCTTTCAATATATCAATATTACCATCCATCAAAGAGAATGTACTCCCCGATGGTGCTGTTCTTTTTCTTTTTGGCATAGTTTATCCCTTTATTGATTGATAGTTATACTTGGATGTTTTTTTTTGGAAAGAAGAGATGGCCGCCGACAAATTTTCACGATAGGCAGCCCTAAACAAATTGTTGTAGGCGGTTTATTATGATATAATTAGAAGTACTACCTACCGGCAGATAGTTGTTGCTATTCGATAACTAATTGCAATTTTTATAGTAGGAGGTGATGTACAAATCTGATAGGCTGCCCTGAACAAATTTTATTATTCGACTACTAATAGGGTTGATACGCGATATCTAATGTGGTTTGGGTTCTAGAGTAGGAGTTATTGTGCCGTATAGGATAGGAGGTGCACCGTTTTGAAAAAAGAAGGAACTCTATTAGGAAGAAAATACATAAGTAAGAAGTATTATTCCACACGTAGGCATTTTAAATAGCATGTCGGTATCCTTGTGCAATTAGCTGTTTGAAGTACGATAGAAGAAGGAAGAAGTGACCAACTACAGAACTATCTTAGTATCTCTCAATCTACCTACATAAAGCCGTCCGTATCTGGAAGAGGTGGCATTGGTCTGTTGAGTGCATCCGATGCTGAAGACTCGACGCTGCCAATACCAGCATCACTATCAACAGGTATTAGCATGCTCTTATTCCCTCCTGTCACTCTTGTTACCTTGACAATCTTTCTATTGTCACCGCTGAAGCCACTAGCCTCGTCTTTAGATGCAACATCAACAATCACATCATCTCCTTCCTGCAAAAACTCTCTCATGATAGCCTCACTGAGTGTATCTTCAAGGAATCGCTTAGCAGCTCGTCGCATAGGCCGGGCACCAAACTGAGCAGCACTGTATGCTCCTTCTCTTGTAACCATAGCCATTAGACCCTTGGTAACAGTAACAGCCATATCCTGCTCCGACGATGCACGATCTATAGTCTCGTCCATGATGTTCTGAGCAATTGAAATGAGAATCTCATCTTCAAGTGGCTTGAACACAACAATCTCATCAATCCTATTAAGTAACTCAGGTTTCATCTTCTTCTCAAGCTCATTTTTCACTGCTCCTTCCATCGTCATACCAGCAGATGAACCTTCTGATGCCGTTGGATTCTCTCCTCGTGAGATTTTGATGATCTCCTGGCTACCCACGTTGCTTGTCATGACAAAGATACAATTCTTGAAACTGACAGTCCTTCCCTTGCCATCAGTCAATGTTCCCTCGTCTAATATTTGCAACAAGACATTCAGAACATCTTCATGAGCTTTCTCCAATTCATCAAACAAGACAACAGAATGTGGTTTGCGTCGAATAGCTTCAGTGAGCTGTCCTCCCTCATCAAAGCCTACATACCCTGGAGGCGCTCCGACAAGACGACTAACCGAGAAACGTTCCATATACTCTGACATGTCGATTCTAATGATATCTTTTTCCTTCCCGTAGTATGTTTGAGCTAGTGCTTTGCATAATTCGGTCTTTCCAACTCCACTGTAAGTAATGAGATAATGAGATATAAAACAGAGTGTAAGTTTACATATAAAATTCAGATGCGTTAGCATATAAGCATACTTACGTTGGTCCACAGAACATGAATGTAGCAACAGGTTTAGTTTGATCACGCAGTCCGCTCCTTGCTCTGCGAATAGCTCGTGATACAGATCGCACTGCAATATCCTGTCCCTTGACACGTCTTCCAATATCATCTTCAAGTCTCATTAGCTTGGCCTTTTCGTCTCTATCCAATTTGCCCACGGGGATTCCTGAGATTTCAGATACTACAGTGGCCACATTATCATCAGTAACAGTAAAGAAGTCATCTGGTAGATCATCATCCAGTCCATCATCTTCGAGCTTCACCATGGACCCACTTTCGTCCAATAAGTCAATTGCCTTGTCCGGTAACATTCGATCATTTATATACCTCTCCGATAACCTAGCTGCAGCCTCGACTGCAAAGGGAGTGTATCTCACGCCATGAAACTCTTCATATCGAGGCATGACAGCATTAAGAATATCAATCGCTTCGTCAACTGTGGGTTCATCAACCATAATCGGCTGGAACCGTCTTTCTAGTGCACCATCTTTTTCAATATATTGACGATATTCTGCCACTGTTGTAGCTCCGATGACTCGAATTTCACCACGAGCTAATGCAGGCTTTAACAAGTTGGCAGCGCTCAAACCACCATCGCCGCCGCCTCCGCCAGCACCAATCAAGGTATGCAACTCGTCAATAAAGAGTATAGTGGGAGTAGCGGATGCTTCCGCAATAAGCTTCTGAATTCGCTCCTCAAAGTCTCCTCTGAACTTCATACCAGCTACAAGGCTAGTAAGATCAACAGAAATAACTCTAAAGCCTTGTAATGCACGAGGACATGGAGGTAATGGTGGTAATTGATCAACTTCCTCTTGACTCAATCCAGCGACGGACTTGCCATCATCATCCTTGTCTTTGTTACGGAATGGATTGCGAATACCCCATCCTCCACCTTCACCATTGGTACCCTTATCATCATATACAAAGTATCCACCGGCTAGACATTGTGCTAATCCTTCGGCGATTGCGGTCTTACCAACACCCGGCTCGCCGATTAGACATGGATTCGACTTGCGACGTCTTCCAAGTGTACGTAATGCCATTCGTATTTCATCTTCTCGACCATATACTGCATCCAATCGTCCTTCTCTGGCCATTTCTGTTAAGTCAATACCCACCTTGTCAATTGTTGGTGTTGATCCGCCTGCTGCGTTACCTCCAACAACGACTACCTCCCTTTCAGTTATCTCGGTATTAGTAGTTGTAGATGATGATGTAGATGATGAAGCAGTCAATGCACTATTTGCAATTTCATCTGCCAATTGTCTACAAAACTGTGTCCCATCAAATTGCCTCCCAACGGGTGAATTTGCCGATGTCTTTTTCAATACAGCCAAGGCAGGACACTTACTAACATCTTCAGTAGCAACACTATACCTTTCATCATACTCTAATAATGCTAATAATACATGAGCTGGTAATACTACCCCATTTGACATACGATTTGCAATTGATATAGCATCATCTAATGTTTTCTTTGTTGCTGTTGAGAATGGCAATGGTGGTGACTCATCTTCACTGCTGCTACTATCATTAGAAGTACTAGATTTAACAACACCCCGTTCTAACAATACATCCTCTACACTCTGTAATGCACCATCAGGTGAGATACCAAATGCAGTTAATATCTTACGTATGTTCATGTCCTCTGCGCCTGCTGATCGGATCATACCAACTAATAATATCTCATTATTTAACTCAGTTAGTTTAAGATTATTTGCAGAGTTTTGTGAGTAGGTTATAGCCTTGATGCATGAATCTGATAATGAATCCATTGCATTTGCATTTGTTGTTGATGACATGTATAGTTTGGTATTAAAACCAGTAGTTGTGATAACATTAGTAGTAACATATCTTTCATTAGTATTGGAAGATTGCAATATTGTTTGAGTTGGTGGAGTAAGAAATGCATGAGTTGTGCCGATGGTGAAGATAAACACCGCCGCTATTGATATAAGCCTCTGTGGTACTACTATCGCCATCCTTATCTATGTATATCTTCCTCTATTATCTACTCTCACGAAGAGAGGGGGGGTAATGTGTGCTGGCGGCTGGCAAAGATATTGGAGGGAATTTTCTCTAGACCCAGGGTCAAGCGGTGAGTACGGGGATAAAGAGGATCGATTGACTAGAGGTATGTATGTATTGATGATTGCCTTGTCTATTATCTCTATCTCACTCAATACTAAATAATGCTTTCCATTGCTAGATCAGTATTAGTAGTATCGTCCAATAATGCACGGTGCAATATATCGCAGCATGCCTTGACATACCGACTTAATTTCTTGTGTACAACAACTCCTACCTGCCATCAAAATCATTCTACAATTTGTACAACCAATAACAAAGTACAAGTACCTCCTCCACCATCATGGTCAGTAAAAGAATTACGTTTAACATCAACTGTTGATGAAGAAGATAATAGTAAAATATCAAATGAGGAATTGGCTACATTAGCACGACGATGTCTTATTGACATTCGAAGGTTAACACCGGAAAGAAGAGATAAGTTACGAGTTCAATGTGGTGGTATCATGAGATGTGCTTCGGTATTGTTAGATTCTAGAAATTTAGATGTTAATGATATCCATACTGACAATAGTAGTATACAGAATGACAATAGAAATGGTAGTAGTGGTAGTGATGATAAGATACTTTCAGATGAGGACATATATGATACACCAAGAGGATTAACAAAAATACCAATAAGAGATGATACTAAGAATGATTGGAAGAATGATTATAATGAATCAAAAGCAATTTTTCAAAAAGAGAGTGTCAAGTCAAAGATGATAAAGACAAAAGATGGTGAATTCTTCTCGGTCACAACTAATATTAGTAGAAACAAATGATTTCATGTATCTCAAAGATGAAAGTCAACGATTGTTCTTCTCGGTTATTTAAAGCAAATTATTATGTATCTCCATGGTTTTGGGTATAAAAGTCTATACTTTCGATAGTATAGCCAAATCTACAGTAACAGTGGACGTTGATAACACATCATCAAGGACGAATCCAGCCTTCTTTGCTAGATTTGACCATTCCAATCGAGACCTCTCACCACGTCTTCCCGATAACATTAATAATACATCAAAGCTTACCGCTGCATTCCACTTCCCGTTCAGATCATCACAGTTAGGTAGAACTGCATCCATTATTATACATTTGCCTTCTTTCGATAATGCCTTGTGAAATGACTGTAATGCTCGTACTACATCTTCGTCAGAGAAATCACACAACACGTGCTTTGTAAAGATGTAATCACATTGAGGTATTGTACTTGTATCAAACATATCTCCTGGTATCAGTGAAACATGAGTATTGTCATTATTGTCGCTATCTGTAGTTGTTGACATTGCATCATCGATCACGCCTGGAAGATCTAGACAATAACAATCTCCTACATTATTGCTTCCTTTAAGTGCATACATCATATCTCCATATCCACCTCCAATATCTACTATCGTCTTACCATCTAAATTAGATTCAAGTACTTGCAATGCATCTAATATAGAATCTATCTCTTTTCGTGATGTTTGTCTTGCTACCGCATTGCGGTGTGAACATTCCTCGGCATTATTCTTATAATATTCACTACAAGACATATTATGTGCTCTATCGAATGGTGGACGATTGCTGCTATCATCGCCTACTACATAACCTGGTAGCTGTAACCATGAATCCCATATCTCATGTGAGCTCCAATGTAAAATGAATGGCGCCATACTTGATTCATTGTCACTCTCAGATAATGAACTTTGGAGTAATCTTCCCATATCTGTTAGAAAGAATGCAGAATCATTATCTTTATTTATTGTTTCATGAATTACTCCAGTAGTACAAAGTAATCTAATACAACGGAATAATGCATCTCGATTGATAGATGATGCCCTGTTGCCTTGTTCTATTTTGCTAATGATTTCATCTACTGTCAAATAAACATCAACTCCTGCTAATGCATCAAACACGCCGCACTTCAGTACAGTGACAAGCGCTTGAGAGACGAAATGACCTTGAGCCAGTTGCAGTAAATCCATTTCAGCTTGAGACCGTCCTAATGATTCATCTGTGCTGCTTTCTGCCAATACCAACTTTCTACTATACACATCATCCTCGATGTGTCTTGTGCTCACATAATTATATGATGCTATTGTCGTCCAGCCTATACACTGACTAATTCCCAGAACTAGATATATAAATGTAATATGAATATAATGGAGAAACATTACAGGGGATTTTGATGTCCGCTTTACCAATTAAGACTGCCCTGATCTATCACCTACGATACATAATTTTTGAGAGACGAAAGATTTAAGATTCTATCCGGCATCTCACAAATTTGTGGAAGAGAGATTCAAACTAGAATATGCATTTAATCTAATTTACACTATTATTCAATCTCTTATCTTTCATGAATCTAATAGATTATGGAGAATACATCCCTGGAGAAACCAACCCACGAATACCAGAAGGATTTGTCGGCGGAGATGTTGGTATGTTATGATCCTCTCCCACTTGTCGTTGAAATCTCTTACCAGTAGTGCTAGCTGGACTTTCCTCCTCTTGTATTGATGCTAAACTAACATTTCCGATACTTCGATTGACAAGAGAAATACTATCTTCGCTACTACTTCTACTTCTATTGTCGTCGGCTGGCAGCTTGCTACTACTATCACTTGCGGATACTACTGTCATGACAGAATATAGTAATGCTGCCTTGACAAACATGTTTATTATGAATAGCACAAGGCAGAACTTTAATACTCCGCTGTATGAATCATTAATCTGTGGTCGTGTATGTGTATGTGTGCAGTACCGATACAATATAGTGTTGAGTATGTAATCATTAGAGAATGTAGAGAATGTACATGTTAATCTTCTTACCTCCTTCGCCCATAGGAAACAAAACGCAGCATCGGCAAAGATTGATGAGGCACAAACGAATGAACACATTGACGTGCTCTTCAGTAATAGTTCCGTATCTTCTTGGTTACTTGCGTAAAGTCCAAGTATAGACACTGCAATGTTATAAGAAGGGAAAGCTCGCACGTGGGAAAGGCCAATTAGCAATGAAAGGACTGTCGATAGCCAGGCTAACTTGCTTAGTGTATTTCGAGCTTTGTCCGCTGATTGCTTAGTGTCGTCTCTCATGATAGTTTGGTTGTTAGATTGGCTCGTAGAGTCAACTTGACAAATCGAGGAGGTGCATGTCTCCCCCGCTGTTGATATTATTGCACAATAGCACTGGTCTAAGAGGAGGGCGAGCCGTATTAGTAGTGTTAGGCTCGAGCGCTGCACATAATATTTTTTTGATCGAGTCCTTCGTTTTTTATTCTTTGCTTCGTTTTTTATTCTTTGCTTCGGTTTTTATTCTTTGCAACAATGCTTGTCGGTGCTTATTGATCTTTGGCTTGTCTATTCATAACAAACACTTTCCATCAATAACAACATTCCGAACAACAACACAATGTTTAGAAACACCTTCCAGAGTGGATTTCTATCAATTCTCTATTCAATAGGATCCAAGCCTCTGCAAATATGGGATTCCAAAGTGAAGAATGGTCATATTAAACGAATAACAGATCAAGATATTCAAAGCTCAGTCCTTGAAATCATGGGTACAAATGTTTCAACGAGTTATATTGTTTGTCCAGCTGATCCTAAGCAGACACTTGGTATCAAGCTTCCATTCCTGGTCATGATAATCAAAAATCTTAAGAAGTATTTCACCTTTGAGGTACAAGTTCTTGATGACAAAGGAGTTAAGAGGAGATTTCGTGCATCAAACTATCAATCTACAACTCGAGTAAAGCCATTTATTTGTACAATGCCAATGCGATTAGATGAGGGGTGGAATCAAATTCAATTCAACTTGTCAGATTTTACACGTCGAGCTTATGGAACAAACTATGTCGAGACTCTTCGAGTTCAGATCCATGCCAATTGTCGTATTCGAAGGATTTACTTCTCTGATAGATTATATTCCGAAGAGGAATTGCCACCAGAGTTTAAACTATTCATTCCATCAGCAGCACCGCCTAGTACTTCTTCGTCAACAAGACGAGGAGGAAGAGAAGAACGAAATGTTGATACTGCTGCCGATGTTGTAAATACTATGGAGACTGATGTAAATGCAGAAGTTGGTGGTGATATTAATGAAGAACCATCAACGGAGAAAATCTATGTAGAAGAGATCTTGGAGACTGAGACTATTGAGTCGCCTATCGTTGAGTCAGACGCCTTGCCTGTTGCCGATGAAGGAGGTGTAGAATTGAGTGGTGTTGGTGAACAGAATATTGGTGGTATAGCGACGGAGACTTCGACGGTACCTGCTGTTGCTGTTTCTTCTTGAGTGGAGACTAAGAATGTATGTAGAGATTATTGTTGACTTGTAGAAGTACTTGTGTAGCTGGGTGTTGGGTAATAATGGCTATTAATATTGTGTAGATAACCAATAAAGTCGACGTCTAAAGACAATTCTGCTTTGTGACTCGTGTGATTGACTTGTAAAGTAGACTTCTCTGGAGACGAGTCGATGATCTAAGTGATGCAGTATGTTCATGTGCTAGAGTCTCGAGCTGAAGAAATCCTGAAATTGTACACTCGCTTGGAGGTCTCTGCCCTTGACTCAATCGAAGAGCTTCAATCGTAGAGGAAGTGAGAAAGTATGCCCATTACTTATCTCACTTTCCTGTCATTTTGTAATACCCTTGCCAATCGTCAGGACAGACAAAGTTGTTAATTCTATACATTTGTTCAGCTAAGCCATTTACTAAAGCATCTCCAGGAAAGTGTTGAATCCAAATATGACAATAAATTTTGCATCTCGCCCAATCCTTATCAAGATAGGAGTTGAAAAGAGCATCATACACTTCTCTTTGTGCCAGCTCAGTTGACGAAGCTTGGAGCTTATTCTTAGCGTCTTGTATTAGACCCCTATAATTCATTTCTGTTTCTTCATCATATGTTGTTATTTCCAACAAGTGGTCGTGATTCTGAGGAGGAGATTGAAGAGATGATATTGGTGTTTCGTCTTGATGATAAATCATCATTGGTTCGGTAGAACCTTTGAATATTACTCTATCACATCTCCTACAAGTTGACTGAATCGAGCCCGACAACCCTCCAAAGAAGCTGTCAGACATGAGTAATGGAACATTATACTTCTTTGTAGCAGATTCAAGCCTCGAGGCTAGGTTTACATGTGGTGACAGATATGATGCATCAATCTTTACTTTTGATCCAATCGCGCCCTCAATTGCCCATCCCTTGTGAAGTCCAACACCCATTGCAACATTATATGTAGCAAGGCTAGACGCCCATGCCGAACTACCATTGGCGGCATCTTCAAGAAAGGAAGCGAGGCTACCAGCCTGGCGAATATCTTTGATTACTCGTTGCATACATGAGAGACTGGCGTCAAAGACTTCCTTTTGCAAGTCTCCAGAGCTATTAGTATTCTTACCACTCTTGAGTTTCCAAACTAAAAGAAAGGCATCGCCAATATTCTTATTGGGATGACCTCCCGACTTGACAACATGTCGATGTGTTATATCAGCAATCTTGTTAACGAAGATCATTACATCTTGTTGCAAACCTTCAGTTGCAAAAGTGAAGTCCCTGATATCACAAAAGCCAAATATTGCATTCACTCGAACGCCAGGGATCATTGGGTCAAGCTCCCCGAGGTCACTGAGATTTTTGCCAATGATTTCAGCACCAGCCGATCCAAATCCAACTTGCAGTAGAGCTGCCATTTTGGTTATGGCCTGTTCAAGTATGTCGGTCTCGTTCGACTGACCATTATCGCGATTTTTAATACGCTCTAAATGCAGTAGAGGGTTTTCAGATAGTTGTTGTACGGTAGATTTCATCTTCTCGATGGGATGAATCACCATTTTGTATGCATCTCTACTGAACAAAAGACCCATCGTACCAAGTAGTAGTGATACAAAGGTTGTTATGAGAAGAGAATACCATGCCTGAGTCACTGTATCATCCTTGATATCAAAGCTTGCCGTTATTGTAGAATCCGACTCTGCCTCGAGTGTCAATATCTCAACATTACGCAATTCATCAATACGCTCTTCATCGACAAAGTCATAACCTCCGCCGTTGAATGCAACAATATTATCATGTGATTGAAAGAAGCTATCTCGTACTTCTGCTGACTCTGGGAATTCAGCGATGGAATCCAATTGGATCTGACGTGCATCTGGTGTAAAGTCAACCTCGGTGGCAGAAAACATTATGAGCATTAACACAACTGCAATAATCACTTTCTTGGTGATGCTTTCTGTCATTCTACGACCAAGGACACTCATACTAAAATGAAGATCATTTTCCAACTCATCCTCACTTTCATCAGTAGCCTGTTTCTTTGATGTGAACCTACTCATGAGCCACTTGGCAAACTTGAAGATCTTTACCAATCTTACTAGTCGTAATATGTTTGCTAGTCGACCGGCACGAGCACCTGCCTTGGCGGCTCTTCCAGCTTTGGCCAGAGCGAGCTCATTAGCAGCATTATTCAGGCCATGACTTGCTTGGAGGAGGAAACCAATTTCAAAGTATAATGATATCGTTGCCACGGCATCAAGCCAGAAGAAGAATTGGATATATCCTGCAACACAGGCCAAACTCAACACGAGTTCAGCAACAAAGATTATAAACACAACCAGAGTCGTGTAGTCAATTGCGGTGTCTGAATCCTTGTTACCAAGTGCTAATGATAGATCGAATGCGAAGAGGGCATAGATAGTCGCAAAGAACGTGAGAGCTTGAAAAACTGTCGATTCAAGTAACGCCTTTCCTCCCGCCATTGTAATCTTGTATATACTTTGACTTGACTTGACTACATGAGAATGTAATGATATTCGTCGAGAGGGATACTTTGTTTCGTCAAATCTGCCCCTAACGCCGAGCTCTTCATCAATATTTTGCCTACCCTCAAGGTTGAGTGATATGACACTGGCCCTTCTTACATGCTCTGAGCCACTCTCTTGTGTAGCATCGGCGGGTATGCCTGGGATGGCAGCTTGGTCGTCAAATTCATCTTCATCATTCGAACTTGCACTGTCGTTTTCATCATCATTTGATAGAAGGACTACCTCGTCTTTCTTCTGTGAGGTAAATGTAATTATATCATCCGTCTTGAGTGTACCCCGATGAAGCATGTTATGCCAAAATGCTCTGTTTAGTTGTAGAGGTTTAATACAATGGTCTTCTACGAGTGGTAAAAAGTCTGCCAGCAATGTAAACACAGGTTGTACTACGGCATCAATGAATGCAACTTGCATCCGAGGTAGATTCTCAAACTCTCTATCCATGAAAGGACTTTGTGTTATGCTCAACTCCTTCTCCTTATCTCCTTGACGGAAGAACTCCTGTTGAACAGCATATGCCCATCTACGTGCAACTGTCCCAGGTCGAGCAGGATTAGACACATCAGAGACGTGAAGTATCATACTGCTCAATAATCCTCGTGATAGTTTCTTCATTTCGAGTCCATGCTTGAACCTTGTCATTAACATGAAGTGATTCTTAGCATCAGTATCAAGTATCATATCAATCAACCGTGTACGCATCTTTTGCATCTCTTCATCACTTAGTCTTGCAAAGATGTTATTCTCTTGCTTACGAATGATTCTAAATAGGTAGGCTGCCGAGTAGTTCTCGAGTATACTAATACCATTGTATGTCACTGCAAGATCACTACTTGTGTTTTGATGGAAAGCATTATTATATCCATCATGTCCAAGATCGTGTGCCAGAGCAGCAACAAGTATTGACAAAACATTGAAGCTTTCCAGAAACTCATCAGCTCGACATTTCGTCATTAACAAATAACATACATGCATAACATCAAATGCATGATATGAATTGTGATATGGTGCATTTTTGTCATAGCCACTTTTGATTTCATTGACAAAGTTGACAAATGTTGTCATGGGTATTGAAAAACGAGAGAATAACCCTCTCTCATCAAAGATGTCAATCGCATGCATTAGCAACTCCTCATCAGATTTGAGAAAAACATCATAATCCCAAGCACGATCGCTTACTGCAACACTAGACCGTCTAGTTGAGAAAAGAGATGGTTGTTTTGCCAGTGTAAAGGCTCCACGAGAATGTTTGAAACTACCACTACCAGATGATATTGCCAATTGCGCATCTTCATTACTTGTAGATGGAATGTCAATTGTCTCGGTAACTTCAAAGTTCTTCTCATATGCCTGGTGTATAGCTTCAGTATGACCAGCAATGACTGAGATTGTAGTGGTATGAAGAGTGAGATATGACAACATCATGAGACATATACACATCATATAAAGACACACGCCATACACAATACTCACGTTCTTGCTGTTTGTTATGTATAACTGCATGACCAAGTTGCAGTGCAATGATACGAGCAAATTGCAAATCGGCAGGAGAGAAAGATATACCATTACCACTCTTGTTACGAAACTCAACGACACCAACAGACTTTTGTGCAGCAAAGTCCCAAATCGGCCAAGCGAGATAACATGTAGTAACAAAGTTGGGAAGCTCGTCCAGCTCTTTCGACCAGCGGTCACACTGATCAAACTTATTCTCGTGATATCCAGATGGTTCTGATAAGATGGAGCCTGTAATACCCCGATCGATTGGCTTTGTTGCACGGACTTTGTTGCCTTCGTTGTCTTTTATGAATGTGTATAACTTCTGCTCTTTTGTATCTTTAATAAATAACAAACATCTCTCAGCGCCGATCAACGTGGCAGCCTTACTTGTTATTTCTGTAAAGCAATCTTCCGACTCTTCAAATCCAGATGTGAAGTCAGGAGATAAAGCTTGGTCGAATTTATCGATATTCAACGAAGTTAGACTTGGGGAAGTTAATTTTCGTCTCGTTAAGAATGATTGCCTTCTACTAACAATCACCCCTTTCCCCTCATCAAGAGGAGATATCTTCTGGGAAGTCATAAGTTGATATATTGCCTTAGTAATACATCGCCTCTAAGAGCTCCTCACGTGGAGAATTTTTTAGGGACTCCCATTAACGCATTCTGATTACAATATTTAATGCTGCATCTTGTATCATAATATATAGGTTGTAGTTTAATGTCATCTCGGACAAACAGAGTATTAGTAGAGTATATTATGAGGCTTGAAAGCTTACTAATGTTAGAAGCTATACTAGGCAAAACTTCAACACACATTGTACCACTCTCTCAATCATATGCATATAAATATACAATATCTCATAACCTTCGTTGCCCATTCTGGTAGTCACCACACTGTAGGCACTCACTTATGATAGTAGCACCATTTAGTGTGGTAGTCACTCCCCATCACCACACACACATACTGAATCTAGTTTACTGAGACTGATTAGATAAACTTGACATCTTGGATGCACCACCTACACTGTCAATGAAAGTCAGGGCCCAGAAGTTGCTTGGTGTGGAAGGAGGTGCTTGCTTAGCTCGGTGACGTGAGCATCTCTGTACAACTTCATCTCGATCAAATCCAGGGCCTAATGCATCGAGAAACTTGCGACACTCCTCACAGTCGTGGCCGGGTAGTGCTGCCCTTGCCTCTTTTCCTCGAACTACCTCCTGATATACAAAGGTAGGCTCGCCATCCTTGGTATAATTCTTAGCAGACGACTTTGGTTGCTTGAGGTAGGGATTAGTAACAGGCTTGCGATTCTTTGATGATGAGACAAAGTTGTTGCCATTGGAGGCGCGCTCATTCCGTTCATCGTTTGGCTGTTGGTAGTCATCCTTACTCGCTGAGCGCTCACGTCGACTTGACCTGTAATCCTTCTTCTCACTAAACAAGTTGATATCCGAATCTTCATCATCGTCGTGCTTGTTTTTAGTTAGGGATTTCAATGGGTTGCGTTCCTTCGTCTTTGTACCTCCCAGACGTCCATATCGACCACCAGAATCACTGATATACTCATCACTTCGACGGTTTCTAGAGCCATAGACCCTATCCTTATTGAGATTGGAACCTCGTAGTTTTGGTTCAGACAACGATCTGGGTCTACGAAGAGGTTGCACATCATGAGGCGTTGAGCGACTCTGCCTTCCAGACAATGTTTGTTTCGATTGACGATTCTTCTTTTTAGACCCGTCCCGATCAGGAGCAAAGTACTCAATCTTTCTTGGAATGGAGGGTGAGATTTGATCATCGTCATCAGCTGTTTCATCTGCTTCAGCGATACCAACATTTGGATTAGGATGTGGCGTACTTTGACGTCTATGACGTTCTCCAGTCCTATGATGCTTTGACTGATGCTCATTATCTTTCCTACCACCGCTTTCCTTTCGTTTCCTTTGATTTTGACCGTCAGTATTTCTTCTTTGGCTCCTTTTCTTCATTTGGAGCTCATTATCAGCATTATTGTTACCACCTAGTCCATTCTTCACTCTTGCTAGTTCTGCCTTTACTTCCCTTAGCTCACGCTCGTATCGATCTTTCGCCTTAGACACTTCAGCTTCTTTACGATCAATCTCAGACTTGTAGTGCTCTTTTACTCGCTTGAATGACTCCTCCTTCCTTTCAAACTCATACTTTTGTCTACCAAGATTAGCCTCGGTTTGTTCAAGTTTCGTCTTGATTTCGTCAGCTTCTAATTGGGCATCATGCAAGTCGTCTTGTAATTTCAATGCCTGCCGTTGAAGATCCATAGCGCCCTCGCGAGTCGCAACTAGAGTTTCTTGTGTTGTTGTTAGCTGTGCTTGAAGTGACTGAGTATTTTCTTGAGTGTACCGCTCAAAGACTTGAGATATTGCCTCAAGATGTGGTGGCAAAACTGTACTTCCATTTGATGGCTGTTGCAATATTGAATCATCCTTTCGACTTGATGGTTCCAATGTCATGGAAAACTTCAGTACTGTTGAGTTTCCAGTAGGCGCTTTGGAAACATTGACGGTGACAACAGTTGCAGGACTGTCTGGATCATCGTCGTCATTCACACCAAAGATCATATCTAGGCATGCATCAAGATGATCTAGCTTTTTACTGCACTCAACTACTTGGCCATAGTGTTGACTGTTGTTTGCGATTCCACCACTAATTGTTCTAATCATATTGTAAATAAAGACTGCGTTGCAGTGGTTGACATCCATTCCCCTATCAAAGATGGCAAAAACCTTGTCGTACTTGTTGATCTCTTTTAGTTCTTGAGCTTCCGCTGAAGTATGGTTGCCTAATGCAATAATGTATATTTCAAAATCCTCAAAGATTGAATGCCATTGCTCAATGTCTATACCCTCAAATACATCCTGGTTTTTATCTGCCTTCATGATTTTGATTGCAACCTCCATCGCATTGATACAATCACCAATATCAGACGATGTTAGCACGAACTCTGTATCATCCTCCTCATCAGCATTATTCGTCCCTCCTTGGCGAGACTGTTCAGAATGTTTGGCCGGTGCTGTTGCTGCTGCCTTATCGGTGGCGCTTGTATTAGATGTACGTGCAGCAGCTAAGGAAGATGTCACTATTGTTTCCCCAGCCTTTGCATTAGAGTTGTTAGCAACTAACTCCGTTCCTACCAAACGATTGTTGTTATTCCTTCGGGCAATATTTTCCCTCGGTTCTGTTTCCAATGGTAAGCTAACTCTATTACCCCTCGTATGTTGAATATTGTTCCCTCTTGGTTCAGCTGCTTCATCACGTGATGTGGATATACTTTCGTCAGCAACTTCCATTTCAGCTTGTTGGTTTGGAGGTTGCTTCTTGGCAGCATTATCTCTTTCTGTGAATAGACGGTGGTCCTCCCCAATCTTATCTGTAGATTTGGCAACTACGTCTTCATTCTTCTCATCTTCCATCAAATCCCCCAAGCCATTGTCATCTCTATTTGATTTGGCAGCAGGCTCCTCCATCTCTTCTTCGCCATCTTCTTTAGGTTCATTACATTCACCACATAAGATAATTTTCTGCCCATTGTTATTATTATCATTATTAGCGTTAGCATTTAATACATCATCAACCACAGTTTCATCATCGTCATCATCTTCATTATTATGAAATACAGTTTCTTCGTCATATGCATTATCATCATCATCATTATACTTGGATTGTTTTACATTACCAGATGATTGTACAGGAGATGGAACTAATAAATCTTGAGATTTGTCCTGCTGTTCCTGTGTATCATGAATACTATCATTCTCTAAATCATCATTACCATCCTCCTTTCTATTTATAACATCACGTGGTGGTGGAGGTGCCATCATCATCCTTCTATTGGAAGAGGAAATGGGTAATGGGTATTGAAATTGTGTAGCCTCAACTACTGAGTCCTCCGATTCCTCGTAAGCTGCTGCTGCTGCTGCTGCTGATAAATCATCATTATTATTATCATGCATATCAGCTGATGTGGTATCGTCTACATTTTGCTGCTGCTGTTGTTTATTATAATTAGTATTACCCAAAGACACACGGGGCAATCCCGGATTCAATGGTTCATGTAGTTGATTATCATGCGGATATAGACCATGCTGCTGATTCATACCCTCTGCATTACTACTATTATTCAAAGAAGCATCACGCGTACTAATTTGCTCAGTATTATCAATTCCAATCACTCCTCTACTATTATCAATACCAGTTTCAACATTACCATTGTCATCATGAACCAATAATTGTGAATTTGTGGTTGTTATTTCTGCTGATGTTTCTTTCTTCTTACGTCTACTACTACGGGACTTTTGATAATGACGTGATTTGCCCTTCTTTCTTTGGGATGGTAATGAATTTAGAAAGCTCATGGTATTTATTTATCCTATATTATAGGTATAATCCAAATCGTATAATATTGTACAAGAAGCCTGCAATCAATGATTAATGATAATGAGTTTTGAGTTTTGGAAGTTTCAAAATCTGAGCATTCTCTAGAAAGCAAGAAACCAACAAATGTGGCTGAAAAAAAAGATAGGGACTTAGTTCAGCACCTTGTTATATACATATACAATGCCAAACCACAACTATACTAGCACCTACATGTTGGCATACCACCACTTGAAGCCCGACCTTCTCCGAAAGCCTGTGGGAAAACGAAAACGAAACTTTGACCCACCTGAGGGCAGAAAAACGCCAACGCCTGGCAGTAAAAGTATGGTGGAGGGCCCTACAAAGGTGCTGAGAGTGTTCATCAACTTGTTATATACATATACAATGCCAAACCACCACTATACTAGCACCTACATGTTGGCATACCACCACTTGAAGCCTGAC
>Ga0214477_100127_pt1 | contig 51561 bp, 41 predicted proteins | sample M1_20Mar14CPVII9_FD_165058 | JGI IMG/M metagenome (GOLD analysis project Ga0214477, IMG submission 165058) | Marine eukaryotic communities from Monterey Bay, California, United States - M1_20Mar14CPVII9sort6BwellC16 | ecosystem: Environmental > Aquatic > Marine > Unclassified | place: USA...
ATTCTAACATGGAAACTCTTCTTGGTTCAGACTTGAAAGGAGATTCTTTGATCGAGTTGCACAAACAAATCGAGTGAAAGCACCAGGAATATTGGGTACATTGACAACAGGTATTCCTACTGCAAACCCAAACATCATGAGGGTTGAAAAAGTTGAAACACAACCAACTCCACCATGGTTGCAACCGCCAAAAACTTACAAACCAAAGGGTAAGTTTGCTGAAAAGACGGCATTGGCCAAGGCGGCACAAACTGCAGCTGCTCGACCCCATCCTACTTCTCGTCCTACTGTGACCACAACACAGAAGGTTACAGTCTCATCTACAACACCATTGGGTGATTCCAAATCAAATATGGAAAAGGCAATGGAGGTAATAACAAGATCAGGATCTTCATTGAATCGTCTTACAGAATCTACCGAGGATTCAAGTATCCCAAGATCTGAATCTGCTCTTGAACAATTGGCACGGACTGCTTCTGGTAAGTAGAGTATGAGATGCGTACTCGTTGTTACACCTTCATGATGCAATCTAATCTTTAATGTTTGTTTATAGCTGCAAAGTTTGTTGAAGATATTGTGAATGGTGAAGAAGACACAGAAGTTCCAAATAAGAAACTATCAAAATCATCAATACAGGGAAGTTTTGAAGCACTAATGTCCATGGATATACATTCAGTGGAGAACTTAGTTGAGCTGGCAGCAACATCGAATTCATCGGCCATCCTTTCTGAATTGAATAAAACCTATTCTGATGCTGGAAAGGGTACTAGCTCGAATAACTTATCCAATCGAATGGAATCCTTTATCAAATCGTTATCAACAGCAAACTTGCTCAAGTCTGGCTTGGATTCACAGCAAGCTATTGGGAGCTTACTTGGTAGTACTAGTAGCTTTTTCGATGGAGGTAAGTTTTGAGAAGAATGTGTGTATGCTCTGTGGCCGCCACTGTCTTAATGAATGGCACTGATCTCACTCTCTACTTCTACACAGATAAAATCTCGGGTCGGAATGAATCATCAACTGGATTTTCCCAACTAAGAGCAGCAGATGGACTTGCTAATGGACCGCATGATAGTGTTGGCGACTTCCTAAGTTTGGTTGCATCGGGTGATATACCACACCAAGATCCAAATCTATTACAAGTACCACTACAAAAGGTTATGCAACAAGCTGGGATCTCAAAGTTGGGCTCTAAACGAAAGTTATCACAACAACAATTATCAGCACTTGCCTCTCATCTTGCAGGATCCATAAACAACTTATCCGAAGCCGCTGCTGCTGCATCAGGAGCTACCCAATCAAAGAAGAAGAAACAAAGGAAAAGGAAATAACAGGGTTGTACACACACATATGATACTGCTACGAAATGTACATTATTGTTATCAATCTATAAGCTAGGTACTCTTTTGTACACTATGACATATATCTACTGGAATGTATCTTCAAAGACTATCGTTTCAGGTTCACTGTCAGGCACAGCTGTCAAGCGATTTAATTGTAGACGTCGAATCTCAGTGTGATCCGTAGGTATACTCTTGGTGACATTAGCCCACTCCATTGCCAGTTTGTCTCTCTTCAAGAGTATTTGTTCAGCAATGCGTAATGGTTCTATTTCAAGTGGAGGATTGCTTGATACTTTCGTTTCGTCACTCTCTTTATCAGTGTTTTTACTTTCATCATCTCTAGCCATTAGTATGGGACTACCAAGCATGAGCTCCTCTATAAAATCATCCCCCTTTCCATACCATTGACTGCCAACAAAGAGACTCTCTATTCGTTCTCGATAAAAGGTAGAGAGGAAGATTTGGCATGCCATGTTTTGAACAACATCTTCTCCAACAATAACACCATCCTCACTCGTAAGTAAATCGACCACAGCTTGCTGAGTTATCAGATTATATAGCAAATCGAAGTTCCCTCGCCTCAGTGGCGAAGGGGCTACAGCATCATCACCATACCGAGGATCCATGTTTATGCCAATATTCATGTACATGGTTGATGGTCTATCGAATGCATATGGCGATGAAGATTCTTCTTCATTATTTCTAGCTTCAATACTACTCTTTGTGATTGCGTCATCAGTACTACTGCCTTCCTTCGTGCTTGTGACATCTTTTCGTTCTTTTGCATTCAGCCAATAAGAAGCAAAAAGTTGTTGCCCCATGTCAGCTATACGCTCAAGATCCAATGTCATCTCCTTAGCTAACTGTTCCCGTACACTTAATATTCTTGCACATAATCGAGCAGGTTCAATATCAATATCAAATTCTGAATACTCTCTATGACCAAGTGAAACCGGTGTCTTAATCATTAATACTGTATCAGGTTGCTCAAGTAGATGTATAAAGAAGGAATCCCACTCTGGAAATATTGTTGTATTCAATGCAGCTAAACCATGATAATTCAAAAGCTTACTACCAAGTCTTTTATCATTGGCGAGGAAAGCATCTTCAGCTCCTGGTTTATAATCATCATCCTCTTCCCAATAATTATTAAGGGTTATAGGCTTAACAAAGCTATCTAACCACTTGACTGTATGCAAATCTCTTGTACTTGCAAGTAAAAACATGAAAGATTGTATACACCGTTGTGAGATAAATGAACGAAGATCTTGAACTTCTGTTTCATCTATAGATATATCATCATCGTCACTATCTTCATCATTACTTGCTGTTGCAGCTAAACGAGTGTATTGATTATAAAGGCGATGTTTCCATGCAGTGACTTGATGGAGATGATGTGATGGTGCATTTTTCAGGAAAGCATACTTTTGCTGCCGCTTATACAATACTTGAAAAGCTGAGCCTACAGGAAACGCTAGGAACAATATGATAATACTATTAGCCCATGCAATCATGGTGGCTATTTGCTAGATTGCAATATAATATTAGAGGACATGACAATAATATGTCAATTAATCAGATACCGTATGTTTGGAAAGAAATGCAAAAATGAAAACGGAGGAATTTATTTTGAAGTCAATATACGGAGTTAGAACTTCGTTCTTTTTACACTACACAGTTCAGTTTCTCAACTGTGTAGTGTAAAAAGAACGAAGGACCTAGTACATAATGCGGCTTCACAATAAATTCCTCCAATTCGAGAGTGGGTCTGAAAAGCACCCATGGAGGATCGAACTCGTGGCCTATTTTTGAGTGTGAAAGGTAGTCAAGACTACAATTTTAAATAGATACCTTCCTTCGCAACCGAATATGAAAAATCAGCTCAACATTGGATGCAACATAACTCAAGCACCAAATAAGTTATGGCACTATATGATGCATCAGTGGATAGCGCTTTACATAAGCTTTCCATCGATGTATGGGTCGGCTATGTAGACTTCACCTGAAAAAATATTTTTGCATAACATTCCAAACATACGGTACAGAGACAAAAGGATACGGTATCCTACTTTTGTGGATTTCAGGTAGACTTTTACTGTCTACAGATGAAAGAGGAACTCGCTCATTCATTTCTTTTTGTAAGTATGTATATGTGGTAATTGTTTGTTTGTTTGGTTAGGAAAAGAAAGAGGTTGTTGATTGGTGGGGGAGTCTAGATTACGATTTATTGGAATTAATAAAAGAGATAAAGATCGACGTCAAGTATTTAATCTATTTTAAGCTAGATAATTTATTTGACAATGGATGAACCACCCCCATAGCGTAGCAACGTGGGGAATATCCTTCCAATGCCCCTTGACTTGTATTGTATTTTTTAGCGTGTGCGTGAGTGTGTGTGAAGAGTGTTGAATCTCTAGATATTTGGGAGAAGAGGGAAGTGTACTTATAAGGTTGATTACAGTCTGCTATTAAGGCCAGACTAAATCATGCACAGCCTTCCCTCAACTATATCAATCTCTTCCTTGAATTAGAAGAAATCCGAAAGAACATCGTCAATAGTATCAGCCGCAAGAGCTTGCTGGACCTCAACTTCTTGATTACCCCCACTTGGGGCAGTAATTGCCTTAAAGGCAAGGTCACTGGGATTCATATCCGGTAAGAACATGGAACCAGAGGAAGTATTCTGATCGTCACTTGCGTCATCATCAGTTGATACGAACCAACCATAGGATGGCCCATCGACTTCTTCCTTACTAGCACCACTCTCAAGGTGGGGTAAGGAAGTAGCAGAAACCGTAGCCGGCATCTTGGGTAAAGAGGGAAAGGCCATATCCTGTAGCTCTCGGACTTGGTCATTAAATTTTACAGTAGACGTATTAAACCGAGGTGACGGTGAAATGACAGAGGGGCTTAGTACCTCACTGACGACCGTTCCTTCGGCAAGGGCAGAAGATAAACACTTGTACGACTTCTGCCTACTAAAGGAAGTCGAGGTTGATGTTCGGGCCTTTTTGGTGGATGGTTGTTGATCCAATTCAAGAGGAGGGGCAGTATCATCATAACATGCCTCCATAGGATGATCAGCAGTGGCGGCACCGTTGACCATAATATCTTGAGGTGATTCATCTGTGGATGTCTCGGCTATGTCAGCAAATATGCCTGACAAGAACGCAGATCCATAGGATGCTAGAAATTGTTGACTCTTGGGGGATGAAATATGTGCGGCTGTCCTCTTAAGGGATGATTGTTGGATGTGTGAGGGACTGCCGTTCAGGGTGGTTGAAGTGTTGGTGGTATTGGTTGTACTTGTGGAATCGATTTTATGTATGGTGGTGTATTCCATGGCGGTATGTTTATTATCTTGATGTTGTGTTGCAGCTAACATCGATGATGCAGCTCCCAAGCAAGAGTTGCTTGACCAGCTGTCATCGTTGCTACAACTAGTTGTAGTGTTATTGTCGGCTCTAGACTGAGGACTCATGCTATATTATCGTGCTGAGTATCAATTCAACAGTGTAGAGCGCCAAGCAAACACACAACTCTTCACCACGATTATTGTAGATCGTGAAAATGAATTGGCTCTTAACGATGGGGTATTATATCGATCTTGGATATTGCTATTGTAAAGGTTGCATTCTAAACCCTACCGCAAAAGAGTGAGATCAATTTGTTAGTGGTTTGTTAGTAGTTGTTAGTAGGAGAGGTGCCGTAGTAAACTTTATGAAGAAGAAAGCAGATTTTTTTTATGAGCTGGTGGTTATCGGGCGGCTTATAGTGATTTTCATTTTTTGGTAGTTAGCAAAGATACTGTTTGTTTACCCGGGGGATATAGTGCACTTACGTACGCCTCTATTTGCTTGAAATTTCCTAACTTGGTTGAACTCTCATTTTAAATGTCTCAAGAAATAATAAACTAACCAATGAGAATTAAAGCTTGGTTGAAGGGAAAGCAATGATGAGTGGGAGAATAAGTACATATGCTTGTTGCAACCGAGAGGCATCCTTGTAGCAGACGTATTCATTGAGTACTCCATAACCTACAAAGAGATCATATCATAAACAAGCAGATATCCAACCATCAAATAAAGTTGGCTGATCGTGGAAATTATGACAGCTTCATCTTCTCACACTGGTATCCTTTGGGATAATCATTTGTATGAATCTTGCTAACATATGCATGAATAGTTGAAAGGAGGAGACAAAAGAGTATATATTAACACGATTCTACACCGTGGTGTACTAATCCTGCACAGGCACTGATGAATCTGCATGCAAACATGCGACGTCAGAGACTAGGGATACTTGTTGGAGTTGTACGATATGTATTTAGGTTTCTTAGAAACATCGTAACCAGTTTGGTTTTCAGCCCAACCTCAAGCCAACCAAACGAATGAAAGTTTTCCCAATTGGCTGGCTCATTAAGAAGTAAAATGGTCGCAACAAAGAAGAGAACTCGCATCTTACATTGTCCAAGCCTCTTTACTGATTAGATATATAGCCTACTTTAGCTCATTAAGCTTGAACCATTGATCATTGAACACTCCTCTCGACTCTAAGTATTGTTACCTTAATATTGGTCCTCCTTCCTCTGATAGTCTAGTTGCAAAGTGTGATAGCTGTCTCATTTGTTTGTATGCATGACCTATCCCTCCAAGTAATGGACCTAGACTTAATAAGATGATTAGGCTCACTGCTAATGCCGCTACTGCATCAACGATTTCTGGCTGTCCCAGTTGAAGCATATACGATAGACCCGCTGCTATCAGAACTGCGGTACTTCGAAGTGTATCAGCAAACACATGCTATTTGTTGGAGACAGGTATGTACGAAAATAAAAGATTGATGCAAAAAACACAATGTAAGCAAGTAGCCACTGGCATAACAAAGGAATATACAAACTGAAATCAAATTGCCCCTACTTACCGTGTATGCACTGCACATGTTCAGATTGACCTCCTGAGTACTGTTTATGATCTCCTCTTCTTGATTCTCTTCTGATATACTACTATAACTTTCTCTTGTTGATATTTCATCACTATCTAAGCGAGTCAAGTCTACCTCAGAACGTATCTCTTTTAAACTGTCAGCATATTGATTATGTAATGATCCATCATAGGCAAGCATATATCGATGTCTATCTTGGTCAATGACTGCAAATCCAAAGGCATGCTTTGCTCTTGCGAAGCAAGTTACATTGAGTATATCTAATACGAGATTCAGTCCAGAGAAGAAGAACATTACACCTATATCAGGCTCATCATCCATTGACGTTGACGTGCCATCATCTTCACTATCCTCATTATACTCTGGACTTGTTAAAGTATCCCATGCATCTACTGTAATATAAATTGTTAAACCAATTAATGTCATAACACTACACAGCGGTGGTAATATCTCAAGCCATAAACGTTGTCGTGTACGATTTAATCTTCGAATTTCCTTTTCAACATCTGATAGTGTTTGATCATCATCATTCTCTTGGAGTGATTTATTCTTAATCTTTTCTGCATATGAATTAAATAGATATGTTAATGAATCGACAACCATTGCCGAGGAGTCTCCTACCATTGCCTGACTTCTAGCCACGAATATAGCTACAAACATTTGACCTATTGCAAATATTGCAAAGGAATAGAATGCTACATTCTGTTGATGTGGATAGTCAGTGAAAGTTGTTAGCAATACAAAGTATGTTTGATTATATACTTATACACACAATGTACTTACCAAAAGATATACATTACTCGGTACGTTTGATGTTCCTTCTTTAACATTCACACCGGCTTCTACAGCAACGAGAGCTTTATCGTCATCGCTTTTTGACTTTGATATATTTGGAGCGTGAAGTAAGGAATATGAAGGTGTATTATTATTATGTTTACACATTGTTGTTGACGAAGAACAAGTACACAATAGTGAAAGAAGGAGGAATATTGAGGAATATATTGCAACTAATTGATCGATAGCAGAAAAAAGTGAAAGCAAAGTACAGTAGACTTACACGAAGATCACTTAGCTTAGGCATCATAGGATAGAATAAGAGGAAGGAATCAAAGCATGCTACTAGCATGCGCCGACAGAAGTTGTTGAGATGTGAGATGAAGAATCTATCAACGTAATTTTCACGTGGGTAAAAGTCCTTTTTGAGGTAACAGCGGTATCCGGTTGCCTTGAGCCCTGCTAGTTGCTTTTTACTAGTTGTGTGATTGGGCGGCGGCGTGCTTTATTGTATTGATTGATCTACATAATAAAGGTATTATCATGGGATTTAGCGGTGCAGAAGCATTCAGAGGAACGTCGGCTCCGTCTTTAAAGACTGAGGTTTCAGGTGAGGGCGGCAAGAGTTTTTTGCAATACATTTTTGTTATGTATGTGGTTGATGATGTTCTTTATGATTTGTTTACTTAACTCATAATATCCCTTTCCATACTTGCATTCCATACTCTAAATGAAGTTACATCCAACTCCAACCGCGTTATACTTGATTCTGAAGAGCTTAATGCTGCTTCAACGGTAAGTGAACATATGATATGTCATATCATATTTTGATATTATTAAAACATGTTTATGCTAGAGTTCTTATTAACATCTCATACTATTAACACCTCCTTAATCGCAGGCTTTCAATTTATGCTGTGGAGAGGCCTATGCACGCTTTACTGAATTAAAACGTCTCAAAGTTCACCCTGGAAATATGACGAAGGAAAGGGATAGTGTAAGTAATTAAGTTGAATGTAACAATTTTATATTATGTTTATGTGTGGGTTGTATCTGTGTGCTATTTAATTTGTATCATGAGTGCTAACTACTATTTGAACTTTTCTAATTCAATTAACCTTTTATCTGTACTAAATAATGAATGACCGATGTCTCTACGAACAACACACACAATAATACAATCCACTCAATTGACACAACAGGTTGAAAGCTGCTCAGCAAATGTATACAACGGTATTCAAAGTTCATGTCTATCAGAATACGATGCTGTAAAATCATGTTTAAGTGACAATCCAGATGAATGGGCCAAATGCGCTACTGCAAGGAGAGAGTTAGAAGTATGTTCTGTTAAGAATAACCTCGGTGAATTGAAGAAATAGAATGCTTTAAGAGGGGATTATGTGGTATTGACGAGACCACTCTTCTATAAATGGAAATGGGAAATTGTAACAATAGGGCAAGCTTGGGTTTGTGCTGGATGTAGTACTTTGTTCCAATATTGAAACAAAGAAGCAGTTGCATAAACTGCTAATCAGCAAATGAATAAAGAATAGAGAATGAATAAGTTATATACTGAGCACTGCAAGTGAATGTATAACTAGGTAGCTATACTGGTATAAGGGAAGATTGAGATCTAAACAACTGGTTTAGTATTCACTTCGTACCTACTTCTGTTTAACATAAGGTAAGGGTGTGTAGCTGTAGTTGAGGCGAGTAGGATAAGCAAGGGCCATTTATAAGGAAGGGCCTTGAATCTAAATCCAAATTGGAATGTCAACAGAAAAACAAAGCTGTTGGCGCATGAGTATGGGGGAGATTAAGCAGCAGTAGAAGCAATGACGATGCTATAGACTCCTTTATTATATGTACTGATAATTGATTGTTGAAATATTATATACGATGGTGGCACTACGCCTATCACTTCAGCCGGTAGTGATGTCTATATTGACATTGACATCTTCAATATGCTTCTTTAGTAATATCAACCAGGTTTCTGCTCGTAGTATCGACTCATATGCAGGCTTCCAACACTCGATATCATCTCCAGTATCATTTGGTAATTCATTATTGAAACAAAATACATATTCATCACATCATGTGTCATCTCATAGTGTATTGCAAAACTCACACATACGAAAAGGTAGTGTCAAATTCTCACAATCTATTGCAAATAAGGCATCTCGTATACCAAACAACAATAATTTGCATCCCTTTCTTCAGTCTAAAACTGCGTTATATGTAGAAACAAAAGAGCGCGAAGAGGTTGTTATAGCTGATACAGCAGATATTGTCAATGGTCATACAGATACACCTAAAATATCAGTGAATGGAGATGATAATGTACCAATCAATACTGAAGAAGAGGAGAATACTTCATTAGTTGAATTCTTTGAGCGTATATTTGAAAAAGAATCGTTTGGTGCATTATCACACGGAGATAATCATGTTAGTGGTGCCAATGGCGATAGTAATAGCACTTCATCAACACAGACTAAAAATACTGATGATGCCTTATCTGATATACAAAAGTCTATAGAAAGGATTCAATTAAATGCAGGATCAGAAGATATATTAGATTTAACAGTTGACTTTGCTAAGAATATTACACAGAATGCAGTTAATGGGAATGGCGAGAGTACGAATATTGATAACTTGGCTAGTGCATCAAGTGCCTTTGAGGATATACCCACTGAGATTACAAATTCAATTACGGAACTATTTCGTCAACTCGAGGTTGCACTTGATGAAAGCTTTATGGAAGCATGTGAGGAGATTGCATTTTATGATGTTCAGGGTGTAAAGTCAGATAGGGATGTAGTACCCGGTCCTAAGAGATTACTCGAGGAAGATTATGAAAGAATGAGAAGGGAGGGAGAAGAAGAGCGGAAGAGGAAGAAGAAGGAAATGTCACAACAGTTGGGTGAGATGAGGAAGAGTGGTACCAACGCAACTGATTCAGTTGATGGGAAGACATATATGGATGAAATTGCAGTCACAAGTAAAAAGATGAAGACGGCGGAGATATTGAAGAACTTGAATGTTGCACCCATCTATTATTCTGTTGCTCTTGGTCTGAGGTGGATTCAAAAAGCGTCCGCTCCACCTTTGGCTGCTCTATATTTCCTCAAGGGTGCTTCATACCCTGTTAAATGGAGAGAAGGCAGGACTAGGAGGAAGGCAGCTAGAAAAAGGTTGTTTGGTAGTCGATCATCGTCCACTGATACAGATGTAAGGACAAAGACATTTGGCGACGAACAAATTGCCGATGAGGAGTTTATTCAAGGTTGGAAGCGTACTGGTGAAATTGCTGCCAAGGGGAAACGAGGTAGAGCACTGGCCACATTCCGCCGTTCTTCAGAGATTTGGTTCTACTTTAGTTCCTTCTACATTAAGGATATGTGGATATTGAAAAACTACAACAGTGGAAGATGGTCTAAGGAAAGATTTCAGGAAGAGCGAGGCAAGCTGGGAGGCCAATTGACACAGAATTTACTAAGACTTGGACCAACTTTTATTAAATTGGGCCAGATCTTTTCCACTCGTATTGATATTGTTCCCAAAGAGTACATTGAGCAATTGAAGCTTCTACAAGATGATGTTCCTGCCTTCTCGGGGTCAAAAGCGGTAGAGATTATCGAGACTGAGTTAGGCAAACCGATTGATGAGTTATTTGATTCCTTCAATACCGAGCCTTTGGCTGCCGCTAGTTTGGGACAAGTGCATATTGCAACAAAAGGAGATAAAACATTTGCAGTTAAGGTTCAGCGTCAGTTTCTGAGAGAACTGTTTGATGTAGATTTAGGCCAGTTGAAGCGTTTGGCTGGATTTGCAGATGCTGTCGAATTAACATCCGAAGGCGGTATAATGGACGCCAATACACAGCGAAGTTGGGTTAGTGTGTACTTTGAAATGAAGAGATTACTATATGAGGAAATTGACTATATGAAGGAGATTCAGAATTGTAATCGCTTCCGAGAGAACTTTAACAAGCCGAAATTTGCACATATCAGAGCTCCTGAGACATACCCAGAGTTTACGACAGATAAAGTGCTCTGTATGGAGTATTGTCCAGGCATAAAGATCACCGACACTGAGAACATTATAAAAGCAGGTCTTAATCCAGCTGATATCAGTAAGAAGTCAGCAGAGTCGTTTCTAGAGCAGCTCTGTCGTCATGGCTTCTTCCACTGTGATGTAAGTGTGTACATGTTTTGTATATCTCTTTCCTTATTTGTACACCCCCGCTTATCTACACTTTTTCTTTCTCTCTTTAGCCCCATCCCGGTAATGTAGCAGTGGAAAGGTTGCCTAATGGAGAAGCTGGATTGATCTTCTATGACTTTGGGTGAGTTTGGGTATGCTTTTTGTCGATATGATGAGTTGATGTTGTGTATTCGTTTGTATATTATTTTGCGTTCTCCTAATCCACCAATATCATCACGTCGGACAGAATGATGGATGAGTTTGGATCTGTCGAAAGAAAGGGTCTTGTGGACTTTTTCTTTGCCCTTTACTATGATGCCGATGCCAAAGATGTTTGTGATGCATTAGAAAGGTTGGGAATGCTAAGAAAGGGAGTTGATCGTATCTCTGTTGAAAAAGTTGGACAGGACTTCATCGATCGGTTCCAGGATACAATGAAGAGTGGAGATCAATGGGAGGCTGATCTGCCAGCGGAAGAGAAGAAGAAGATTAATAGGCAGAGGCGTAAGGAGTTGGGCGAGGAATTCCTTTCAATGAATGCCGAGTCTCCATTCATCTTTCCACCGACTTGGACATTTGTGCTGAAGGCTTTCTTCACCTTGGACGGTATTGGAAAAATCCTTGATCCAAAGTATGATCTGACAAGGTTGACTGCACCATACTTAAAAGAACTACTTGACTTGAAAGACGGTAATGCCTTCAAAACAACACTATCACGAGTGTTAAAACGGACTGGTTGGAGACCTGTTGATATCAACATGGCTGTTACTCAACCACGACGAGTTGGAAAGATTGAGGGCGTAGTGACAAGGCTTGAGAAGGGAGAACTAAAACCTCGAGTTCGTGCAATGGAGGTAGAACGAATGATTGAGCGCAACAAGGTTGTTCAATCCAACATTTTCAGTGCAGTACTATCGTGTTTATGTCTCAACTCTGCAGTATCATTGGCAACACTAGGCCAGAATATGGTTGGAGTCAAGCCACTAACGAAAACATTCTTTGCGGCGGCAGTAATGTTTGGATTAAGAGTTCCATACGGTGTATTTGTAAAGCTACGAAAGCTAGATGAATATAATGCACGATTTGGTGTGGGATCAAAATAAGTTATGTATGATGAAAGAATGTGTGAGAAAGTAATGCACTGTACTTGTAGATTATCGCTAAACAGGCTAAGTAAATCCTTTTAATGTTACATCAGTTTTGATGCTCACTCTAACTCGATCATGGGATGATCGCTCTTGCTTTAGAATATCGACTATAAATCTGGCACATTGCTACCCAAAGTAACACCACATACGTAGCTCCAGTTTTTACAAACTTTTTAGGATCATGGAACAAAGTAAATGGCCACGGACACTCATCAAACATTCCACCTGGTTGCTTTGGTATCTGAGGATTGGAATTATATGAATTAGATATAAGGATATCAATATCGTCATCATTACTTTGTCCTATAACAGTACTTGCCTTTAATATTGTAGATTTTATAAAGTTGACTAATGTAATTGATAGAACTAGGAATGATAGCCTTCTAGTAGTTGCCACCACAGCAATAGAATGCATTACTACATTATGCATATTATTAGTTGCAGCTTTAGTTGCTCTTCTCTTATCATTTTCTGCATAGGATACCAATGTACGACATCCTAATCTGTTAGTGTTGCTATTTCTATCCTTCTTTACTCTATTTATACGTATTCCGTGCAGTCTTTGATGTATGATGTTTGGTTCTTCAGTAGAAGATGATTCAATTTGTTCATTACTTGTTGATGCATGATTTTGTAGTTTTATATGTTGGTAGGATATGTGGTATCCTAGCTTATTATTATATCGATGGAGAGTGAGAGCATTGCAGTTGTACTCTCCTAATAAACAGGCCACTAGGCATATAAACGAGAGAGCTTGATTTATCATCGTCACCATTATCACTTACTTCACATAGCACAATCTCAAAATCAATGCCAAACTATCTACACAGTCTGGCCGTCGCACCAACTCTCCTAGTAATTTTTTTCACCACTCTCATAGTAAATTTTTTCACCACTCGTCATCATTGTCTCACCTCTCTATTGTATTGTATTATATTATATTATAATAATGAGAATCTACGCGGCATCAATAGCAGCTTATTTAGCATATGCAGCAAGTTCTGCATCAGCTTTTTCGCCATCTCATCTTGGTGGTAGTAGTAGTAGTAGCATTATTGGTCAAAGATCAGTCACAACTTCAACTTCTAATACTGCTTTAGCAACAGCATCTCTTAACTCATCAGTCGACCCTGCAATAGCTGAACTATACAAACGTCGTCCTCGTCCTGAATATATACCTGGTAAAATTTCCGATCCAGATTATGTACGTATCTTTGACACTACATTACGTGATGGTGAACAATCTCCTGGGGCTACATTAACCTCATCTGAAAAGTTGGAAATTGCACGTAATCTAGCCAAGCTTGGTGTTGATATTATCGAGGCTGGTTTTCCAATTGCATCACCAGATGATTTTAATGCAGTACAGCAAATTGCCAATGTCGTCGGAAGAGAAGTATTCGATGACGGGTACGTCCCTGTTATTGCTGGATTGTCTCGTGCTAATGAAAAGGACATTCAAAGAGCATGGGATGCAGTGAAAGGTGCCGAGCGACCACGTGTTCATACCTTCATTGCTACTAGTGATATACATATGAAGAGTAAGTTGAATAAGACTCCAGATGAGGTTGTTGAAATTGCAGTAAATGCTGTAACATTTGCAAAGAGTTTAGGTTGCAATGATATTGAATTCAGTCCTGAGGATGCTGGACGGTCTGATCCAGAGTTTTTATACCGCGTCTTGGGAGAAGTTATTAAGGCAGGTGCAACAACATTAAATATACCTGATACTACTGGATGGAATATGCCTTGGGAATTTGGTGATCTTATTAAGAAATTAAGGGATAATGTCCCAGGTGCCGAGAATGTTGTGTTTAGTACTCATTGTCAGAATGATTTGGGATTAGCTACCGCAAATAGTTTATCTGGTGCATTGAATGGTGCAAGACAATTAGAATGTACAATCAATGGTATTGGCGAACGTGCTGGTAATGCAAGTTTGGAGGAGGTTGTTATGAGTTTAGCACTTAAAGGAGACGAACAGTTCGAGGGCGGACCAGGCACCGGCAAACTATACACCGCTGTCAATCCAGTGTACATCACACCCACATCTAAAATGGTTTCCGAATATACTGGTATGAAATGTCAACCACACAAGGCAATTGTGGGTGCCAATGCATTTCAACATGAGAGTGGTATCCATCAAGATGGTATGATCAAGGATAAATCGACTTATGAAATTATGACTCCTGAATCTATTGGACTTATGCGCGGTGAGTCCCAATCTGGTGCAGGTATCGTCTTGGGCAAGCACTCCGGTCGTAATGCCGTGGGTACACGTCTACGTGAATTGGGATATGATTTAGACCTCGATAAGTTGAATGCAGTCTTTGCCCGGTTTAAGGAGGTTGCCGAGAAGAAGAAGGGCGGATTAGATGATGATGATCTCGAAAGTTTAGTAAGCGATCAGGCAGGATCAGTTAATGAATTGTGGAGAGTGACCGGGTTACAGTCTACTACAGGTATGTCTGGTATCCCCACCGCTACAGTGAAGATGATGGGACCAGATGGTGTGGAACGATTTGTTAGTGCAACAGGAACAGGGCCCGTGGATGCTGTTTACAAAGCAATTGATCAAATTATGGGAGTGTCTGTTACTTTAGAGAGTTATTCAATGAATGCTGTCAATGAAGGTATTGAGGTAAGTTCTTGTTTGTCATTACTTTGATCTTTGATTATCATTGGTCACTGGATATTCATCTAATGCTATACCTTACTCTAATTTACAGGCCCTTGCAAGTACGAGAGTGGTGATTGTTCCCTGTGCCAACGGCCCGAACGACAGTGTTGTAATGGATGCGCAATCAAGTGTCCTAAAGGAGAAGAAGTTTTCAGGATCCGGCTCAGACACTGATATAATCACATCGTCGGCACGAGCATACACTTCTGCATTAAATAAGCTTTTATCTTGGCACATGAGACGATCATCAAACCTTAGTGAAAAGGATACATCTGGGACGGGAGATGCTGTTGCTGTAAATGGTGAGGCTCCTTCGGTAGTTTCTGCTTAATAATAATATCTAGAATTGAGGATGAGTTAAATCAAAAAGAAGTCTCTCGTTATGCTATTGTGTACTTATCTTCCCTGTCCTGTACATAATCTCTAAAGAAACAGCGAACATATGATCACAACAATTGTATTGATGGGATTGTATGATTATTTTATCATCTATAATTAAGGAACAAATGACTACACATCCCCATCAAATTGAACAAAAAGAATACAATTTTCATTACAAGTTCCAATCCATCACATCCTCACATCCCCACTTCAACTTGCTGGTAGAATAACTCTACTTGCTTGTTGAGGAATGGGTAGTGTGTCCACTAGGAGAAGTGTAGGTTGAACTTCCAGTTCCTGAGTTGTAGTAGCTAGACCCATTATCATTGCTATAGTAGTAGCTTCCATTACTATTTGAGTAATGATAACTACTTCCACCACTTGAGTTGGTACCCCCGGGGGTGTTGTAGTGATTTCCTTGACTATTGGTTCCTGAACGAGGCATGATTAGTGTTGTTGGTAGGAAAAGGATGGAGGTGTCTGAAAAAGATATGGGGAGGAAATAATTGATGAGGATAGGATGCTACAAACCATCACCTTGATACAATATAAGAAAATCCTCAAACAATAATATCAATCCGTTTCCCTTCACCGTAATTCATCCGAGGGCAAGTAGGGACAATGTCAACCAGCGTATGTCAAGTTCCAGTGCACCCAAACATATCTTTTGTCAACATAATACATATGTACCTCACACACGGCCACCCCCGACGAGTATTGCAACTATCCAATCAAACAATATCAATCCGTTTATCTTCAACCTTATGCCATCCGAGGACAAGTAGGGACATATACATTCAGCTATCAAGTTCCAGTGCACCCAAACATATCTTTCTAATATCCAACAAATATGCAAACCACATGGCCACCACCCGACAAAACCCGCAGCAAAATGAGGAGACATGATAGTACTAAGTGCCGTAAAGGATTCGATAGTCCTGATTATCAACCTCCGCCAAAGCCGCCACTCACCTGAACTTCTTTACAATGCAAGTGGGGGTAATCAATAGATTTTATGAGCACCAGTGAGTGTGTAAAAGATTCTGTGTGGCACTAGGATCGGTATCCGTTTGGTCGTGGCAGTTCAATTGGAGAGTGTTACCTATGGCACAGTTCGGTTATATATCCGTAGTCGCTCTTCTTTAGTTGTTATGATATCTATACACCACCGTAATCCATAATGATAGCATAGGTGCCCTGAGCATCCCTAATACTATGAGTGAACCTACCAGAAATTGCACCTGATAGTTCAAGATCCATTTCAATGAGTGTACCGTGATCAATTACTACATCCACCCATCTACCATATTTCCTGTCGCTAATTCTCATAATCTTCCGCTGGCCCGGCTTCCCAATGGGTCTACCACCTGTCAAGATGCCTCTCTTTGTAGGCTTGTCAAGAGGTAATCCATCCGTATGCTCATCAAACTTTCCTGGTTCATGAGATGCCGGTGCACCGTCAACCCTTTCAACCATAGAGTTATCCATATGTCCATCATAGATTCCAATATGCTCTATGTCCCTATGATCGTATTATATTATCTCTACTTTTGACCCAATCCAACTTCTAAAAGTAATCGATACTCGGTCACTCTTTCCGCTAGGCACCGAGTGTTCCCAAACATAACGTGCTGGTCCAGAAAGAATATACTTTGAACAATGCTTTGGGTATACTTGTGTATATACATAACCATCGTCCGTGTCTGTTTTGTGCCGAACTGCTTCGGTATTCATTTTTCTTAGCCGCAATGGTCTATCCTCTCCAAACGTATACACAAGAACTTCGGGCCCAAATAATTCATGATCTAAATGCCATGGTATTTCATTCTCAGCTTCATACATGTTGATTATACATTGTGTATTGTTCTGAGTTCTTTTGTCCATCCACTAATGTTTGATAAATGTAGTTCGGAATTTGATGTGCACAATTATCTTCATAGACAGCTACATCTCGAATATAATCATATCTACAATTTCCAAACTGTGCAATTCTACGCCCTTGCATTTGAGATCCAGTTTCCCATGGTATTGGTACGTATATCAAGTTTGTTTGATTTGTATCGAAGAAGGTAACATATTCGACGAGAGCCAATGTTGAATGTTTTCCCACACTTCAGGCAAAACTTGGTTATGTTCTATAGATAGCCCACTTGGAACTATATCATCTGATGAGTTGGTAGTACTATCCGTTATCATAATTTTTATACATCACCTCGTAATAGGCAATATACTCTCATAAACTTCAATAAACAATGTTATTGTTATTTTGTGCATAATATATGCACATACTCTCGACTCTTTTTTATCTCGGCCTCCACTCTGTAAAACAAGTATTTCACTCCTATACTAAAGGATTCATCTTATCAATATAATATGATGTTTCATTAGCATTGTGTGTTTTATTACGAATTACGATACTTTGCGCATTATTAAGACAGATAGATGATTCAAATGAACTATATTATTACAAGTGGAATTTTATAAACGCTATCATTTTTTTACTGGATATGTGGCAATATTATTATGCATAGAGAGGAAGCAGCCACCTCCATTACTAATCATGCTATCTCCTTAGTATCTGATTAAGAGTTATTCGGTTATACCAATTGTTGTGATTTAGCAAGTTTATACACAGTTTTTATTGCAATAGACTTTGAACACATCTTGTGCACAAAAAATTACACTCCTCAAACAGAGAAAGATTGCAACTCGGTATAATATACTCTATAATATACCAACATTATGTCATCCTACAGTCCATGGTCAACATCCTCTCCAACTGCCGATGTAGCATCAGCAGTAGCCGACGCTACAACAGCTGCCTCACAAGCCATCTCATCAATCGATTACTCCTCCAACTTGGTATCATCAGCCTTATCAACAATAGGCGATGCACAATTCTTCGAGGAGAGTATATCACCATCAACAGTTAAGACACAACTAGTAGTAACAGGCGACCCTTCAAATCCATCAACGACATTAAATTTATTAAAGGGTATGAAATGGTTATTAGCCAATATGTCCAAGGGACGGAATGTTAGTGATTTCTTCCCACATGTTGTTAAGTTAGTTGGCGTGCCTAATTTAGAAGTACGTAAAATGGTATACATATATTTAGCACGGTATGCAAATCATGATAATTCATGTAGAGAATTGGCATTATTAAGTATTAATGCTTTCCAACGTGGATTGGCTGATCGAGAACCATTATTACGATCATTGGCATTACGTGTTTTGACTTGTATGGATGTGCCGGATGTGTTACAGCTACAGATATTAGGATTACGCACCTGTTCGAAAGATAATAGTCCATATGTACGTAAATGTGCGGCTAGTGCCGTGGGGAAGTTATATCCACGTTGTATAGAAGTTGGTGATGGTATACAAGCTGAACAACTTGTTACTATTGTTACCAACTTATTAGAAGAGGATGGTAGCACGATGGTATTAACTTCGGCAATGATTGCTTTTTGTGAAATTTGTCCACAACGATTAGATTTACTGCATGGATGTTATAGAAAGGTATGTCACTTATTAACTGACATGGATGAATGGGGACAAGTGGTTGTTATGGATATATTGATGCAATATTGTCGAACGTATTTCAAACAACCTAGAGGACAATTGAAAGGTTCTGCAGAAAGGATTGATAAGGAACGTAGAGTTACACGAAGTACAAAGAGACTGAGTGGTACTGCTGCTACTGCTGCCGTTGATAGTAGTGGTGTAGATGCTATTGGAGAAGGGATACTGAATGGAAATACTACTGCAAATGATGATACTCTTCTGCAATTAGACACAACAACTGCAACTACAGCCATAAACGGAACATCATTAGCCACATCAACTGTTACTCTACCACCACGACAAAGGTCAAAGGTTAAAAGACGCGTCGTTCGTAAAGCATTTTACTCCGATGAAGAAGATGAAAGTTCCGAAGAAGAGGTTGATCCATATTATCCCAATACAAATGGGAATGTTGCAGCAACATTGAAGGAACCAACACTTTTAGGCACTCCTTCTACAGTATCTGATGGATTTTTCAAGGATGATGTAAATGCTCCTACTACAAATGGAGATCAAGATAACTTTGGATGGAAGAATAATGGAACAACAGCAATGGTAGAATTAGACGACGAAGATAGTGATTTGAACGAAGATCACAAGTTATTATTGGACTCGTCACTGCCTTTGTTGAAAAGTAGAAACTCTGCAGTGGTACTAGCGGCTTGTTCTTTACATTATCATTGTGGTGTTGCAAGTATCAAGGTAAGCTTTTTACAAGCAAGCGTCTGTTAGGCTATCATGAAATCATTAACTCTTCACTCACTTTTTGTCTTATCATCATAACTATACAACAGATACGATCTGCTCTAGGGAGAGCACTTGTGCGCATACACCGTGATAGACGTGAAATACAATACATTGTTTTGGTATCAATTAGAACACTGGTACGAGAATGTCCATCTGCATTTAGTCCGTTTTTGAATGACTTCTTTGTGAAGGGGATGGATCCATCGTTCACTCGAATGATTAAACTTGACATCCTTGTATCGCTAAGCACTGATCCAAAAGCAATAAGTGCAGTACTGACTGAACTGCAAACATACGTTCGTCACAGTGATAGAGTATTTGCATGTGCAGCAATTCAATCGGTGGGGAAAATAGTTGAATTGACCCGTGTTGTTTATGATCGAAGAGCTCATACAGCAGATGAATTAGATGCTAATAGTGCACGAGCAGATTCGAATGATATTGCATTGAACTGTCTTTCTGGTCTTGTGACTCTATCTGAACATACAAAGAGTGCTGAAGTTGCAGGTGAGTGTGCCAAGGTAATGCAACGAATCCTATCTCAACTTTCATCAGATGATGGAATAACAACAGTAAAGGATCCATCTGGAATCCAAGAACGTTCATTGAAACGTTTGTTAATGATTCTTGTGCGGTCACTCAACTCAGATAAAGTTGAAGCTGAAGAAGACGATGAAGCTGTCACACAAACAGAACAGAGTCGATTACAAAAACAAACAGTCTGCGTCCCTGACTCGGCTGTGGCATCAATCATCTTAATTGTTGGCGAATGGTTGTCAATACCTAACCATACAATAATATCTCCATGGAATGTAGACGAGACCACCAAGAGTAGAATTAGATTAGAGATTCTTCGATTATTGGCCAAACAATTCACTGGCTTGGATTCACAAATTAAGTTACAAGCAGTTCATTTGGCAAGTAAAGTCTTGTTGACACTCAAGGCAGACACAACAGCATCATCAGACAGTGTAACAGACAAAGAAACCACAGCTGTTAGTGAATTAGTTCTCGCTATGGGCAGAGTGGACGTGTTACAAGATGTTCGTGATCGAGCAAGGTATGAAGGCAACATCATCCACATGTCTGTAGATCTTAGTTATGATACCAGTTCACTCCAACAACTACCAGCAAATGCTACTACTTCTCTTAGTGTCGAAAAGGCGAAATTAATGTTATTGAATCGCAAGCCTAATGCATCATCTTTGCCTTTGGATATCAAAGAGCTTGACACTTCAAAGAATGAAAGTGATTTACTTCGATTTGGCTCATTAACCAACATTCTTGGTAGTAGAACAATGGGATCCACAATTCCACTACCAACATGGGCAGAAGTTGATAGTTCGACCACTCTCAGAGATCCGTCAACTGCAACCAAGTCTGACCAGGATGATGACTTGTATAGCTCGTCGGACGATGAATCGTCTTCTTCATCGAGTAGTAGTAGTAGTAGTTCTTCGTCATCGTCTAGTTCTAGTGATGAATCTGAAAGTAGTGACAGTGAGAGAAGTGACAGCAGTGAAGAGAAAATTACAGCTAACAATGTTGCTATTGCCAATGGTGGCTCTGATGTTGTTAAGCCTCCTATCATGTCTGCTCAAAATACGTCGGTTATACCCTCATTGCTCAATAACGATGACGACGACGATTCATCATCTTCTTCTTCTTCGTCGTCATCAGAATCTTCTAGCAGTAACGATAGCGGTAGTGGAAGTCAAAGTGACACCTTTGCTACCAAGGAAAGTGCTCTGCTTGATACAAGTACTAATGATATTCTTGATATGGAGTCAACTAATCTCTCTCAGGTACTGAATAAACAAACAAGCTTTTCATCCAGTGTCGCTGCAGCAGGACTCGAGGGCCTTGTCATGACACCCCTTGTTGGTAGCAAAGATGACATGAATAAACCTTCAAATATCGATGATGAGAGTGGAGCATGGAAAGAATTCGTCAAACCTTCTTTGAGTGGAGGTCTGTTGGTAAAGATGCGGATTATTCGAGGTCGATCTCGAAAGAAAGAGGCGCAGCTCTTGGGTGTCGATCCTAATAACCCAGGCACTGTATGCTTGCAGGTACACGTTGAAAGTGTGAGACCTGATGGTACATTACGACATGTAAGAATTGTTCATAGAGGAGGATCATCTAAGGGGGTCGTATCTCCGTCAAAAGTTATTACACCACCAGAAATTCCTGCTTTGAAGAAAGGAATGGCTTCTACTCTCTTCCTAGGGATTACATTTGCATCAGTTACCGATAGAGATGGAATAACAGTTGCCAAATTTGATGTTAAGAGTGATCGGGGTACGACATCCATAGAAGTTCGCCCAACTCTTGGTGAACTCCTTATTGATGACTCAAAGAGCTTGAGTCAGTCTGACTTTGATACTGCAATGTCTGGCTTACAAGGTATCCAACGTATCACATCAACATTTACACTATCACCAATAAACGAAAATACCTTCAAAAACCTGCCAAGTACTGTCATGCAACATCTAAATCTTGTGAGTTCACGTAATCTTTCTCAGTGTGTATTTATATTGACCAACTCGTATTTTATTAACTTTTATCTTCTTAGAAATTAATTGGAGATTGGCAAACTGGAAAGAAGTGTTCTTTTGTAGGAACACTACCAGCTAGTGGACAGAAGGTCTATGTTAGTGTCAAGTGTGATTCTACAACAGGAGTCGGTGAGATCACTACATGCAGTCACGAAGCCCTTTCCGCTAACTCAATCGCCAACCTTATCAAGAAAGCACTATCTAATCTGGACTAAAGCTAAGAGATGGACATTGAACTAATTCTACTTTATACACAAGACTTGTGTGGGCAAACTTATGCCTCCTTTCTCTTCTTGCTAAGGGCACGAGCAAGTGACTTGACGCAAGTCATAGTACACTGATGTGCACGTGAAGCTAATAGTTTATCTTGTTCATGCATTAGCATTGGCTCCAAACCTAGTCATGTACTCCTCGTCGGAGATTGTACCAACTTTTTCCCATTCTACATGTGCATATTTAGAACCACTTGTTAATTCTTCACCTTTAGCAGATAAAGTAGGACCACATGGGCATTTGCGTGCCCTGCGACTCTGACCTCCTCTAGAAGTATATTTACTTGCACCACCAGTATTGTTGCCATGATAACGTACAGTCCCATGTGGGCATGTCTCATTATCACCATATCCCAGACAACGAAACATAACCCAGTGTGTAGAATCGGTACTAATGTATTTGTTTCGTTCCTTGGATAATAACGCAGATTCGTTTTCATAATTATTAGAGGTTGATGACTGCTTCCCGCCTTTTGAACAATCAGCTTGTGTAAGCTTGTGCTGATTTCCTGACTTTACAACAGCATTACCCCCAATCTTACTCCCAATCTTCCCCATGCTGATAGCTACCTTACTTTGTTCTCGCTCATTGAAACCATCCTTCGCCATTCTATTCTCGCCATTGGTTTTCCTAGCTGCATTCTGTTTCTCGGTATCGGCAAAGCCGCCCTTTCTCCCCCCAATCTTCCCCATGCTGATAGCTACCTTACTTTGTTCTCGCTCATTGAAACCATCCTTCGCCATTCTATTCTCGCCATTGGTTTTCCTAGCTGCATTCTGTTTCTCGGTATCGGCAAAGCCGCCCTTTCTTCCCATGGTTTGTAGAACATTCCGAATTGTCAACTCATTGAAATTATCAACTTGATGTTCATCTAACATCTTGCGAGTATTACTCTTCAGCCACTTCTCACAATCAAGTGGTACACTCCTCAACGTGTAGACAAGTGTATCTCCACCCAGTCGACTTGACATAGTCGCAAACCACATAACACGACTCTTAATCCGTTTATCACGACTGAGACGTTGTTTATCCAATAAGACCTTCAGTGCCTCTGCATCTTCGGCTACATAATACAATCGATCACTTGCATTGGCACATTCCCTCATAGTCATTTCAGGTCTTGTAACTTTGATACCAGTTTCCTTCTCAAATTGAGTGATGAATGCTTTCACAGAATAATCCCAATCATCGATTACTTTTCCAACCCAATTAGACTGACCAACAGGTTCAAAGCCTTCGATTTCTGTCGACCAATTCGAGGGGTGTGTCGTTTCCTTACCGGCCAACTTGTAAAGTTCAGGATCAAGCTGTTTCCAACATGTATCCAATGCCCCGCAGCTTGTCCCAAATGCTGGAATAACAATAAGGCAAATCTTCCTCCGTTTACATGTTACATTGAATTCATTGATCAACCATGCTACCATTCTACCACGATCCTCTGAAGTTGGTTGACATGCACAATGTTCATCAATGGTTGTAGTACAGGTTGAGTCGGTATTGATGGCCACTGCACCAGGGATGATACCGCCACGATCCAGACTAGATGGTAGTCCGTGGGCAATTATACTGAGATTCTGTATAGTGCAGTTTGCTTCAATACAGCCTTCGGGTGCACCTGCATTGCATAGACCACCAAAGTTGCTACTAATACCCCACTTGGCATCAGATAGGTTACAATGGGGAAGAATAAGAGGAACGACGTCGCCTCGCCTAAGCACATCGCTTAGATGCGCCAATGTAACGAATGCTGGTGGGTATGAGGGTAAACCCGGACATTCACGCATTAAGGCTCCAAATCTCTCACGCTCTATTCGATCTTCCTCGGACTCAACTCCTAAGTGAGAATGAGTTATAGATATAGTTTGGTGAGTGTTCTATTAGACAATGGTTGTTATGATACACAAGTTTCAAGTAGAAGATAAACCATGTATATACTCAACTTACCTGTAAACTTTTCATGTCTTCTTGGATAGGTAGGTTGCCTCCCCAAGTATTCGGCCTTGCCATTCGCATAGATATCATAGACAACATCAACCATAAGAGTAGACTTTGCCTCTCGTGAGACACCCAGCATTGTCATCAATTTATATGTAAATGTTCTGGCTTGCTCGTATGTTGAGCCTTTCACACCACACACGGCATTCCACATGTCTTGCAGAGCCCCTTGCAACTCTTCTGCACGTTTAATTTCATCAGTAATCTCAGCCTTGAGAGTCCATTTACTTCCAGCTTGTACCGCCAACGAACGTAAAAGTGAATAGAAGATTTCATGCTCTCCTTCTGGGATGTTCTTGGGCACAAGTATAACAACTGCCCCCTCCGCAAGTTCATTTCTCAAATCTTTTCCGACGACACTAATTTTAATCGTTGGTTTCCACCCGTATACACTTGTATCTGATGCCTTACCTTCAACGCCGGCTTCTTCATCTTCAAGATCAACATTTAGAAACTTTTCCAATTTCTCAAGTGCTTCCTTTGGAGATGTAACTTTACCACCACCACTTACTTTCTTATTACTATTACTGTCCATTGTGTTGACAAGATCGACAAGGGCCTCTTCCTCTCGTTCTCTCTCCTCTGCCTCTCTCCTTATTTCCTCTTGTTGCTCACGCCAACGTGCGCGTTGAACCGCTAGACTGACGTGCCCCCGCTTATTAACAAACTCTTTCCTTGGAATAGCACTATGATTATCAGCATTCCTAAGGACTAATGAATCACTCCTTACCTTGGGTGTAGGATTGGCTAACTTTGCAGCGAATGTTATCTCATGTGCTGATGGTAACCGTACAACTCTAATCGCTTTCCATGAACCATGTTTTTTATGGTATGTTACCCTGACATTGTCCCCTTTTACAATATTGACACCACCAACAACTTCAGTGCTGTTAATATTGACACCACCAACAACTTCAGTGCTGTTGAAAGAAATCATCCGTGTTTTGTGTTTGTCGGGGGTAATGCCACCATGTGAACTGATACAAAATTGGGCAATTCTAGAAGTTGGGTCTGGGAACCATTTGCCTTCTATAAAATCAACTTTGCCTATATCCTCGAATACTTCAGATTTATTTTTAGGTTTGGTTGATTTTGTTGTTGGTTGTGTATTGGATATATCTGTTCCGTCGAATGTTCTTCCATCTAAGTAGTTGTTCAGAAGCAATGTGGTGAGTATAATAGAGTATAATGATAATATACTCAATTAAACACAATAAACACTTACCAGCCCCGCGTCCAGTTCCTCTACCACCATTGCTGATACCTCCGCGCCCGGCCCAATTACCTCCACGACCATCTACATGAACATTCATAGGAATAGGAGGACGTCCATGAGCACTACGCTGGTTACGTTGGAGGTTATTACCATCCCTACCCCCCATACCTCTACCACCTCGACCATCTACATGAACATTCATAGGAGGACGTCCATGAGCACTACGTTGGTTACCCCTACCCCCAATACCTCTACCACCTCTACCACTATTTCCATGACGAAAATTGACAGGGGGTGATCTACCACGGCCACCACCGCGTCCTCCTCTACCTCTCCCTCCTCGGCCATGTCCATTGGATGACCTAACATTATAATTAAATAATTTGTTATTGCAAACATCAAATGTTAAAAATAATCTACATAAACACTTACCATCCATGTCTACCACCATTATTGCTATCATCGTATACATCAAATCGTCCCCTGCCGCTATGAGGTGGCCCATGCCCACGGCCATTCCGAACTCCTCCCAAACTAACATTGTTTTGATTATCATAATGAGAGGATCTTCTTCCGCCGCCACCATTAGATGACCTATTGAATAATTAAAATGAAATGATTAATATTGCAAATGTCCATGCTAAGATTTGCAATACAAAATGATCATATCTAATATAATAACACTTACCACTGTGGTCTAATATTTTGATGCCTGCCATCATCTAACCTTCGACGTATCGTCCAGTTTGGGCACAAGGTACGTAGCCTCGAGCTACTAAATGAAAAGCCCCAGGCTCCATTTTTCACTTATCGAAAACACGCGCAAAATTGTATCTAGTACTAAGTCCTCCGTAGAAAACATAATCTCAGGCGAAGGATCGCCCATTTTCACATTTTAACCATTTATCAACATGGCGGCCTACTGCAATAGAAACCACCCTACGGCGGCGGCCTCTGCTATGTTTAGACGCTAAAAGCTTATCTGTCGGCTACATGGACTCATGGTACATCCACTGATAATCGATGGTGGCATACAACCTCAATACAGTCCTCCCAGAGCCTCAGAATGCATCGATGGGTGTGGTGCATCAACAAGATGGATGCAATACAATGCCTTTCTATGAGTAGGACGTCCATTGCAACAACTAACCAGCGTCTTATATGCAGGATAATATCATAGTTGATTGGGGAATGATGTGGGGCGTGTATGTGAGGCTATTGCAATAGCCATCGACCCCCGATGTTTACTAATTAACGAGATTGAAATTCTACAAAATGTTAGATGTGTTGGTGAATTGTTTCATTTATATTATATGGTGGTTTGGTAACAATTATTACATTATAACAACAGATCAATAAATATATGAAGAAACATTAATCCACTGTTAATCCTAACAACACTTATATATGTCATATTAAAAAAGATAAACAAACAACTTGTACATAACATCCTCCTCCTTCTATTGTATTAATTGTGGTATAGAACTATAATATATGTGTGCTGATGATATGGAATCAATCCAGATACATCTAGTATTAACCACTCTAGATGTATGTGTTTATTTTAAGCAATTGACTACCTCTTAACAATAACTGCAGCAGTATCTCTTCATTGTTTAGGAACAGCAATTGTTGGTATCTCTAACCACCTACTATCTGTTGCCCTCCTACTCCTCTAACATCTTAACCCACCACCCCCAAACATCAGAAACATTGTAATAACAATTAATACTTCTTCCATTAATACCAATATGAAAAAGAATCAACAGGAGCCCGGCAATATCACGTCACTGTCGTCATGATATGTGTTATACATACCCAATAACACCCGACGTTTATGTGCCCTACATTCTACGCACCCCGGTTACCAATGGTAATGAATTAATATGTATGTATTTATATAACATAATCAAGGTTGTAGGGTGTGGTATATGTCAATAGGGCCATGGTATTATGTACTAGCCGACAAGGATGTGAAGCTAATTTTTGTTTTTTTTTGTGTTGTCATGTAGGTGAGGTGATGGTGTACTTTACTGTCCATATGATTACGTTGACGCTTATCCGTTGGCAAGTAGCCTTTATATATATAGGAGATAGGGTTGGACGTGCATTAATTGCCATCTGCATGGTTGGATATTGCAATTAATACCATCTATAGGTGAGGTGGGTGTTCTGACGACGAGGGTGCACAACAATAGCCACTAGCAAGGTGGTTGAATCAACACCAATAATTAATAACGATATCTCATAAGGTACGGAACTCTTATACATGTTATGAGGAAGGGTTTCGTATGTTTGGGAGGGCGACAGATGCGTAGCGGCGGAGGATCATATCGTGGATGGGGTGCCATTGTAAAAGTGAAGCTTGCAGCTACACGCTACTAACGACCTTGTCATGGTCAAAGCATGGCTTTGTGATGGAGTTAGAAGGCCACCGACATACCAAATGAAAGCTAAGAGCATAATCTTTCATTTGGCTATGGCTAGAACGTACGAATTGCACGTAGGAATACGTCAGATTAGGGCTAAGCTAATTTTGTAGCTCCAAGCTTCAATTTTTGGGTGTGCCCTGACTGGACGATAGGTTGATTTATTGCTCCAGAAACAACCTTCTGTTGACCAGTGTCACCAGTACCAGGACGAACACCGATATTATTCCCCCATGGATTAGTATCATTACTCGTATTTCTATACGATGTGTTGATACTGTTATTATTGATATTATAACGGCTAGAATTTTGTCGACCATTATTGACTGTGTTGTTATTGGTTCTGCTTGTATGAAAGAAACCATTTCCATTTGCCTGTGCATTGTTTACATTAGGGGGGCCATACTGACGCCAATTATAATTACTCATAGTAAACGCCTGTTTCCGATTCAAGACAGAAGCTACCAAACAACTACCAACCCAATGCCAAAGAGTACAATACAATAAAAAGTTAAGATTTATGGAAAAGAACACGTGGAATGTTTTCGTCTACTCAAAATCAATTGATAATACGACTTGGTTAATAAGCAACCTATGTGTTCAAATAACGGCTCGGGGCGTAATGGTCAGGTATTGTTGATTGCGGGAGGTTTAATTTCACTGGATTGCCGACATTGTATTAAGTCCAAGCCGATAAAATAGAGCTTATATACCTTACATTTACTTAATTGACACTATAAAAAAGTATAAAGAGAAATCATGTCTCAGCCAACACATCGTCTATCTAAAATACGGTGTAATGGTAGCAGCGGTGGTGATGTTAGTATCCGAAGAAGACGACGGATTCACCGTTGTTTGGTACCGATAACAGCCTTAACTTGCCTTGCGATACATGAAGCATATCATTGATAATACCAACACAACAACATCTCTCACATCACACATCATCATTATCTACTTTTACTGGATTCCAATATAGATCATCATCACATCAGTATAAGCGTAGAAGAAGAGATGTATCGAATACAGTTACTGATAATGATATACGATCAATATTTCAGTTATACTTTGCTCCGCCGAATTGTTGCGACAATTACGATTATGATGCACATCTTGTGCACTGTGAGAGGTATAATATAAACTTTGAGAGGTATGTAGAGAGATATGAAAGAATGATGGCGAAAAGGAGAGATTATAATGCAATGATAACACCATCAAGAAGCGCTAGTCTTAGTAGTGCAAGATATTATACATCTTTGTGCTGGCACAAAGTTCAGAGTCAAATAGTGATGGCAAAAATGAAGATAAAAAGAAGAAAGATAAGACTTCCAATAGCAAGAACAATAAAAGAAATGTCGGCAGTGCAGGTATTTCCAAAGGCACTAATAAACAAACAAAACAACAGCAACAGCAGCGTACAAGAAGAAAGAAGAATGGCAAGAAAAAGCAACAGCAGAATAGATCCAAAGGTAAATCAAAGTCAATACTTTTATACCATACCAATGCCAAAAAGATTTTATGATTTATGATACGCTACGATAGATTTAGGAAGATTTGCCATTCGAACACGTGGAATGTTTGCGTCGCTCGTGTAGAGCAATCACTGCCTTGATGCAAGTCTCAAAGGGAATGCTCTCCATACTTGTTGAACCGAGAATCCAGCCAACAGTGTGACTTCCAGCTACCAAACAGAAGAGAAGAAAGCCAAAATTGAAGAGCATGTGTACACAATCAAACATCATTGCAACACCCAACATCAAAAAAACGTGTCCAACCTGATACAGTGCACATTCGAGGTAGCTGTTCTGGATTACATCAAACTGAGACATCCAAGCTTCACTGCTTGCGGTGCCAGCTGAAGTCTGATGATCCCAAGCACGTAAAAGTTCGTCCTTCTCCTTGTAGTTTTCCATCATGAAAGCCTTTGGATCATTCAAATCTTGAGCAATGTTTAAACGCTTGAGATGAATGTAGATATCCACAGGACTTCCACCAATACCTGCATTCAATGTATAAATATCGGGAACACTACGCCCAGACGATAACAATTTGCAGTTCAGCAACTTTCCATCACGTACATATGCCAAGCAAATTGACACAACGGGGCCTGAGTTCTTCTGTGTTTGTTGCAGCAAGCACATTGACCCCTTGTACCTTGGTGTCAAAACATAATCAAATGGCTTGTAGTTTTGCTCCTGACAGAATGTTCGACAAGCGTGGATGTATTCAACATCCTTTGGTGAAAAGTCAACCACTACACCTTCTGGACTAAGGAATAACATTCTATTTGTTTCAGCCTTGTGGAAAGTCTCAATATTGTTTGTAATTGTTTGTGCATCTTGTTTAAATGATCTCCAGACGAAGATATCATTAGCAACGAGCTTGCGATACCAACCAACGACCGGCATGATTCCAAGAATTGCTTCACAAACAAATCCGACACGAATCCTTTCACATGTTTGACCTGCAAAATATCTTGAGAAGCCACAGAACATGCCTACCATCCAGTCTATACGGCTTCCGTGGTTAGCTAATAGCAAAGAATCTGTTCGACTGCACTCTGTCAACAAATTAGCGTCGTTGCAATAAATCTTGGTACCAGAAAGCATCATTGGTTGAAAGAATACAACGGGTGTGGTAAAGTTTATAATCCAAGTCGTTACCTTCAGATAGAGCCTGTTGGAAAACAAACCAATTGTGTAGAGTAGCCAAGCCGGGAGGCCAAATATTACTAAATCGAATAGTACGTTCATGCATAGTAATGCAATGGAGAAATGACAATATATCATTAGAAAGAACGTCTTCATTGTGCTTGCCCCCTCCACCAAAGGCCTGCCTCTCCACGGCGCGACTGCCTGCTCAAGTGGTTGCTGGTTTGATAGCCCAACATCATCAACAGCATCCGTCTTATTTGTAGGAGCACACATGCCAGGCAATATGTTACCACCAAGCAAGTCAGGCAAGAGATGAACAACCGCTGCCAGAATAAGAGCCGTCACCCAAGATGAGGTCTTGTAGACGAGAGTGAAAGAAAATGAAGACGAACAGAGACGTCGTACCTTAGGTATGTACGTATTATGATCCAGTTTGAATACAAAGGTAGTGAGGTTAAGGTATAAAATAAAGCAACCAACTTAGAGGCCAATTTACAGTGCATACAGGACAATGAGCAAGCGAGAAATAAGAAAGAAAAGCTGAAGCTTGTATGAAAATTAATGACGATGCCAACACCGGAAGGTTTTGCACATTCATTAGCACATGAGTCGCACTAGAATACAACCAAGAGGTGAATCATGAGAAAACAATAGATAAAGAGATGAAAGGTTATTGACTCCGTCTTCTTGTACAATCCTGGCTTTTTACTTCTTACAATTTTTACATTCATTTGCAGCCATTATGTACCTCTTTGCAATGTCAATTAAGATCCATACTTTCTTTTTAAAAGCAGGAAAGTATGCTTCTTCTTCCACCGCATTTTCAAATCATTAGCTGCCAACCACAGTTTGTCTATTGTCAAAATAAACTGCTATATCGACACAATCCAATGTTTTCATCATCTCATATTAAACTCGAGTGAGCTCAAATGATTTATCTCACCCCCACCTTAGCACTCAGATTCAACTCTCTGAGAAATATACATTTTTTTTTTGTTTCCTCACATGTCTATATTGTTGTTGTTTCCACCACACATACTACCATTCCATAAGTCTATTTTAACTCAACAGTATCGGTTCCATTTCATCATCATCATGTGAATTCTGTCTTGATACTGATAATTCCATAGAAACTTGATAATCACTCATTCTCATACCACCTCTAGATAATGATGATCCCGGTCTCATATACCCTTGTGACCGTAACGACTCTTCACTATTACGATTTTTATTAAAGCATAGATATAATACAGATGATGTGAATAAGAAAATGAACATCCCCATTGCACCGAATGCACTTTCTTTTGTAAGTTCTTGATTCTCTTCACTTATGCCTTTGATGAATAATGGTTGATGTTTTATCATTAATCCAACATATAACTGTGCATTGTATGATATCATTCATTTTTATTAGATGTATAGTGTTATTAATTAGATTTTGAATTGGATATGTAATGAAAACATGTTATTGTGAGTCAAAGTCATTTCTGTGGTTGGGCTGATCCAACATATGCCTCTTAATATTGCAAGTATATATCATCAGAGTTGCAACTTACCGTAAATAATATTCCAGTAAATGAATATATAGCACAAAAGTTTGATATACCATCTAATCTAGAAACGAAGCATGATACTAATCCTCTACAAAGGTATGCACACCGATGTCCTACATTCATCGATGTGATATAAATTTGATGCTCAAATGATTTTGGGGCCATCTTATATCTTGGTCTATCTGAATCTTCTTCGTCCTCTGTATGAGTTATTGAAAAATCTTTCCGTCTATCACTTCTCCTTCGACGGCAACCTATTAGGCTCTCTTCCTCATCTATATAAGTATCAGTCATCACAACTTGAGGGAGTTGAGAGTTGGTTTTGTGACTTTGAGTGAATAAATGAGATCATTTCATTGAAGAAAACTCTTTAGATGGGGCAAACCTATATCATAAATCATAAGCATAATACGGGAGTACGCGAGGCATCTGACCCGCATTTTTAGTGCGGGTCAGCGTTTTACTAAGTAAATGGCTTTTTTCTACGGTGACCCGCACTAAAAATGCGGGTCTTCATTTTCCCAGGGATATCATACTTTCGATATCACGACCTTCTTGACACACCGTCTACTTGCCCCTCTTGTCTAAGGAAAAGGTGTACAGTTAAGCGGGAGGATACAACTACTATAAATATAAACAGTAGGAGAGTTATATTCTCTAGCAGAATCTGATGTCGTTCTATAAACATGGTTCTACTTATATACTAATAACACCATCTATTGATTTCTTTTAGCAAATTCACACGAGGACGCGGACATTTCACCCCGTCGATTCTCTATACATTATTGAAGGGTGGGGGCACGTGCACATGATTTTCTACTTGATGAATGTTTGTTTTTTCATACCGTGCAATATACCATACATGCAACAGACTACTTGGTACATAGCTCATATCTTGTCAATCTTGGTGAATGCTCCGCCACCCGTAACTTTCTTTATAGCCTTTTCGCTCTCCTTATCTATATCACGATCCTTCGATTTCTCTAACATACCAGCCATCAAATTCTTGTATGTAGCCTTTTTCTTCTTTTTCTTTGCAGGTGACTTTACATCTGTTGTTGATGCCACTCCAGGCCTATCAGAAGTAGTAGTAGTAGTATCTGCAGTTTGTTTGTTTTCGTCTGATCCGTTGTTTGACGTAGCAGCAGCAGCATCCGATTTCTCTACTACTGCCTTTGAAATATTAATAGTCTCAGATTTGTTCTTTGTTTCTTCAACTACCTTGGATTCTACTGCAACTTTTTCTGTTGTTGCCTTTTGAGCTGTTGAATCATCACCACTACTCTTTGATGTGGTTGAAACATCTTCTTCTTTGAGTTTTATTGTCGCATAACATTTACTACACATATCACCAGTTGCGTTGCTCCCCTGTAAAATCAGATTACCGCATAATTATCATCGGGTGCGTATTATTTAGGATGGAGACAAGCGTTGATGCAGTGACACAGTATAGACAGAACATGGGATAGGGCAATATAGGTTGGAGAAGTTAGAAGATGGAAGGCAACTACCAGAATTGACAATTCACTAACACAGGAACGTTAGATAAGAAAGGATGGGGGCAAGTAGCAGGTTGCAATTCATCAACAGCCCTCTTTCACTCTCCGCTCCGCCAAAACCCAATCAAAATGAACACAGCAAAATCCAACTCGTAAACCACATATAATACCATTTAATTACATCTGTACAGCTAGCATATTGCATAACAACCCCCACAACTCTTCTACGCTCTTCTTCAATATAATCTGTGTCACGCATCAATCACAAAATCACACTTTAATGATGTTAATTCAGCCTAAACTTACGAAGAACCCACAGCCCATTTTACACAACACAGGCTCTGTTGATTTCGCTGGACTTGTTGGATCAGACATGTTTGTATTGTTTGATCTATCTCTATTAGAACTGCCGCTGCGTTTTGTCTTCACACACTGAAAATGAAAAAGCGGCAGCGGCTTATTTTTTAGCGTATCGAAAATACAATAAAAGGATTACTAAATACGTTGATTGGCACTATTAATTGGATAATCAATCTCATCACATAGCTAGCGCTTTAGCAGTTATATTAATCTGCTGCAAAATGAAGGATTCAAGACAGCTATTAATTGGGCGCAGGCGTAGGCGGCTCGGTATACTCACTCTTGTTTCATTGCAACTATCCATATCATCTGTTTGCAAAGCATTTGATATCTCGTTGCAACCACTACAATATCGTTCACGTCATAGACATGCTAGATATTATCTGAGACAGGCTAGATATGGAGTTAGACTTAGATCTTCAATTATAGATGATACATCAACTACTACTACACAAAGATTAGAAGAGGATATATCTCAACGAGGTTTACTGAGTTTAACTTTACAAGAATTATCAAATAAACTTGATGGATCTGGTCGAGCAGCTGTTGTTTGGGATTGTTTAAGATCAGGGATAGATCCAAACATATACTACAACAATAATAATCAAGATGATGTGGATAAGCATTTGACAGTAGCGGTGGATGATATACCAATAATTGAAGCTTGGTTGGATGCAACATCATCATCCATCAAATTAGATGATGCTTTATCAAGAATGAGTAGTCAAGATGATGAACATAGTATCTTAGGCCGTCGTCAAGGTCAAGGGCTAGGAGCTGCATCATGGAAGAGATTACAAAAACTAATGCACAATAACAACGCAGAAGTACATGATGGAGTAGTTTATACAATAGAGAATACAATTGCTTCACTGTCTCATATGAAAGTAAGCCCCGATGGTACAACCAAGTTATTATTAAAAATGAACAAGGATGGATTAGAAGTTGAGAGTGTGATAATACCGTGGTTGGATAAAGGGTTTAGTACTCTTTGTATATCCTCTCAAGTTGGATGTAGACAGGGCTGTACTTTCTGTGCAACAGGCCGTATGGGAAAGTTGAGATCACTAACTGCAGATGAAATTCTAGTGCAAGTATACTATGCATCGAAAGTATGCCGAGTTGTTGGAAATATACAGACGAGTGATGCACAAACCAATGATAATGAGCAGAGTCTTCTTCCAAAAGTTGATAACATTGTCTTCATGGGTATGGGCGAGCCAGCTGATAATGCACAGGCAGTAGTTACTGTTGCAAATACTCTAGCTGATCGTCGAATGTTTGGTCTTGCTCAATCAAAGATAACAATCTCCACAGTGGCGCCTTATCCGTCAGCATTTACAACGCTTGGACAAGCTCCAGCAGTATTAGCTTGGAGTGTACATGCTGTTGATGACAAATTAAGACGAAGTGTAGTACCAACAACTAAAAATACAATGGATGAACTACGCATGGGACTAGTTCAAGCCTTGTCTTCAAGATCAAACAAACTGCGAAGGACAATGCTAGAAGTAGCGCTGATTGAGGATGTCAATGATTCAGATGATGATGCTCAACGTTTGGCAGTATTTGCTCAATCAATAATGAACGACGTTGCTCGATCAAAGGTTGTCGTAAACCTCATCCCTTATAATGCTATTGATCATCCGACATACAAGACACCGTCAATGGAGAGTGTACTCAGATTTCAAAAGATTGTCACAGATCATTATGGGGTATTATGTTATATACGAACAACTAGAGGTGACGAAGAGAGTGCTGCATGTGGACAATTGGCAACAAGTAAGAAGAAGAAAAAGAAGGAAAGTAGATAGTGTGTTCAGATAAACTAGCGGCAAGGGCAAAAGAAGATACTTTGTATACTTTGTCTGGGTACCTACGTCAGCTCTCCTAGCTCGAAGCATACCACCAGTAAGGTATATAAATATTTGTGGACAAAGATAGATCGGTAAGTTCTCTTGGCATACTTGTCTGCTATTCACATACTCATGTGCCTCCTACCTCAATCACTCCTGGTTTCAAAAATAAAAGGTACCTCAACCTGGATACCATATCCAAGATTTTCTTAACATTAAGAAAGCTATATAAAAATGGGCATCAATTTCGGCGATAATCGAAGCAAACTTGCCACCACATTGGCAAACAACACAACAACCAAAACACCAGACGAGAGCGATTATAAGAGCAACAATCATAATTTATTGTTTCATACCATCAGAAACCTACCATACCTTATCGGCTATCACATCATCAACATCTCTGGATCATTGCAATAGATATAGATATCAATAATGTTAGCCTATCCAATTGCAATTGTCGCCGTCCTAATGGGCGTCGATGCCAAGAGCTCATCATCATCATCATCATCATCACCAACAATTACTCATCGACACAAGTTGGACTTCATGCGTGCCATGAAGACGGATGCTAGAAGTCAACAACGTCGACGCAAGTTGACAGAGGAAACACAAAAAGAGTTCAAGAACACCTTATATGGCAACACTAACGAATCAAAGTCATTACGAAAGAAGTTAATGTCAAAGGCCAAGGTTGTTGAGCCAGGAAGTGATATGCATCGTAAGCTCAATGGTGAAGTAGAGGAGAAGAAAGATGATACCACTACTCGTAAGCTCAACAATCAAGATCAAACCGATGACTACTACTCAATGCAAGGCGGGTGGGCTAATGGATTCACCTTCGATGCCGCCCAGTTCTCATTATCATACAACCGATGTGCCGCCGTACGTCAATTCGATGATGAACTTGCCGCCCAAGAAGATTCGATGGATGTCTTTGCTACTAAGCAGTATGCAATCTTCCGCTTCTGTCCCGAGGCGACATGTATGGGATATGTTGATGACATGGAACAGTGTGGATGTGAGGAACAGTGTCAATGGCATGGTGATGGAGGCAATGGCAATGGTGAGAATAACGAAGAGCAGTGTGAGGAGGCATGTGAGGCACAGTGTCATGCTTTCCAAAAGTGGCAAAGGCAGGGTGGAAGTGAGGGAGGGTGGAACTATGCCTCCTCTCGACAGAGCGGTAGTTCCAGTTACTATGGTAACCGCAACCTCCAGAACAAGTATACCACCTACAACAACGCATGGTCTGACTATCCATTCAACTTTTACCGCAACTACGAGGAGGGATATACCGATGAGGTATTCGGTTCACGAGGTGATGGATGTCAAGCCAACTATGGTGAATACATGATCTTACTCGAAGATTACATGAATCTCATGCTTGAATTCCAAGATGATCGATTCGAGACATACTGGAAAGTCCGCGTTAGTATCTTTGTCGTATGATTTCGTGTGTTCGATATGAAGACTCGGCGATTTGGATACTTCATTTGGCCTTTATTAGCCATTATTTGACTGCCTTTGAACCACATGTACTAACATAAGTTACTATCTCCTCTCTTTCATCATCATAAATCGTGACAACGCGCATCTTCCAGTGACTATTGTGAATCATGTATGTACAATGTATACAAGAGTCAGTACTGGGGGCGTGACCTCAAGGAAGGCGAGGAAGCTGACGTTTCATTTGAAGAGTTCAAGAACTCTCCTGAACATCAAGATCAAGCTGCACGTGACCTAGGAGGAAATGTTAACGGTGGACATGCCAACGGCAAGTTCTACCACATCTGTCCTGAGTTTGATACATGTTCGGTCTACAACAATGTTTGTGGAGGAAATCCTGATGGTTACGAAGTAACTGAATACTTCGAATGTACCGAAGTTGAGAAGAATAACGGTCAGAAGGCATATGTCGGACCCCATTGCTCAAGTGATGGGTTTACTATTACACTAGGTGTCTACTCAGACGAATACTGCAACGAGTACATTGGTAACTCTGTCAGTGTATCCAACTTCATCGGCATGGATTTCAACGAAGCCGAGGACCCACTCAAGTCATGGTATAACTCGGCCAACGGTATGTTGGATATGTTAGAATACTCAAATGAGGATGAAGTTTGCATCCCATGTAGAATGAAGGTGAGTTCACCCCGTTCCTATACGTTAATTTCGATCGATATCTGAAAGATACTAACTTAACTTGCATATCTATCGTCTCTCTTACACATAGGATATGGCCTATGAGAATGGAAAATACGGCTACACCGACGATGATGGCAATACGGGAAACACATATGATGACCAGAACCGAGTATATGCCAACTACGATTCTGAAGAGATCAACGATCTTTGTATCAATGCTTACCAGAAGGCAGCCCGTTGTGATAAACACTTCAGAGGTTACAACACTAGAAACAAGAACATGAAGAAGAATACCAACTATGCTGAAGCACTTGCCCAAGAAGACTTGACTTGCGACTTCATCGACAGTGTTGTCATGGGTAGCTTTACAGAAGATGGATTCGTCAACTTGGGAGATGACTACACACCACAGACTAGTGGATTCTTCGGCAAGAATAGATACGCTCAAGAATATGGTCATCACATCTCAGAGATCACACCTCTTCAAATCTTTGGCTTGATCTTCTCCATCCTTGCCGTTGTTATCTTGGGTGCCTGGTCAACTGCCCTACACAAGAGTTTACGAAAAGGTCCATGGACACCTCATGGTCGTCGTTCGAACATCCTTGAACCCAAGGACGGGATCAATCGTAATCCATCTGGTATCATGATGGGAAGATCCGCTTCAGAAGCGTCATACTATGTGAACTAGAGAGAGAAAGAAGGAGATTGTAAAGAGGCATACTTGTGCCTGTGTAAATAAGAGAGAAGTACCCCTTGTAAAGAAATAGAGTTTTGAGATGTAAGCCTCGTGAAAGGCCTTGTAACAACATGATACATGCAGCCAATTGTACAGATAGGAATAATCATATAGATCAAGAGTTTACCTGATATGGGTATTGTCTTAATTCATGCCAGGCTAGTGTAAAACTAGACCATAGATATCCGCTTCGCCTTTTGATATAAGATGATACCAAACTCTTAGTATAATATTATTAGTGCTTGACCCCCTAGCTCAATGCCTCAGAGTATCCACTAGAGCGGCACACTTGATTGATTCTTTAGGTCAAGCGAGCTTCTACACTCTACATTCCCGTCTCAGCAGTTATCGGAGGTAAAGAGGATGTGGTCTACTCAAGCACTCTCGGTATAGCTTTACTTCTGTTGACTCTTGCTTGGCTACTGGTGGTTCTAGTAGCTAGCTAAGAACAAACTTGAAGGCTGAAAGAGACCTAATATCGGTTTATCATTATTCTGTACAATTTCAATTATAATCTTTACAAAGGCTACACACCCAAAAAGCATTGAGCCTAATTCCTAATTCCTCCAAAATTGCATGTGCTATTGCATAACCACTATACAAAAACTTTATCTATACATTCCCTTGTTCTATCTCCTCAACTCTAAACCCTTCTATGACATATAGTACTTTGTACCTGTTGTGGCGTCACTTCTGACACGGCTTGCACCAATGCCTGAGTCGGAAGGATCTATTTCTAGTGGATGCTTTCGTTTCAAGATATTCTTCAGGTTCCATCTTTGCTTAGGTGCCCATGGCTGCTTCTTGGAGAGACTTCTCTGCAAAGTCTTAGCCCAGACTGCAAGTAAGATACAAGCCAAGATTGAAAAAACAAGAGATAATGCCTGTAATGGAGATACATTTGTGATAACATCAATGTGATCTTGAGCATATTTGCTATCTCTTAACCATTCAGGATTATCTTCAGAAGTGACATCCCATGTATCCTTGAGGTTGACATATCCCATTTCATCATAAGTATCTGAGCTAACACTATCAATGAAGTCACAGGATAGTTGCATCTGTTTCCACTCTACAGCTGTCATGGACCCACGCTGGAAGTTTGCAAAGTTCTTGTGACAATGTGCCGAAGATTCATATACTGCTGCGCATATGCCAGACATTTCGTCCTGGCCTTGGGCAATGTTTTCATAATAATACTCGGCAGCTTGACTCATCTGTTCTTGATTGTTGGCGTCATTAATCTTGGACTCCCAGTCATCTTCGTCCTACAAATATGATATATATTTAAACACAGTCGGCATAAGAAGTGAGCGACATAGGGGAGAGAATATAACAAAAGACAGTAACTTACCTCCACAGCTTCACATGACATACAATAAGATTCCTCTCCTCCATCAAATAGGTTCGTCATAGCACCATACTTTGAGTTATACATACTGTTCATAGATATGTATTTTCCATATGGACTGTTCACATACAAACCGATGTTATCATTGTAGTATACATTATCGAGGTAAGCAGTTACGTCTCCTCCAATGTATTCACTACAATATTCGTCAGCATAAACTCCTAATGTTAATGTCATCCCATCCTCCATACAGTGAGGTCCCAAATAGACGCCTCCATTCTCAGCCTCATTACATTCAAAGTAGTCGGTGATAGAAGTAATATCATCCAGTGCTCCATTGCATATATCACCATACCCACCTGAATCATTTTCTGACTTGCAAATATTAGACAACTCACGTTGATTCTCAACTACATAATCCTCATATTTCAGATCACGACGGCACCCTCCATTATTGACGCAATTCTTATAAGTTTCATAGAATTGTTTCTCACAGTAGGAGCAGTAACTCTCAGCTTGCTCACTTGTGTTCTCAGACATGATCTGCAGGTATGTCGATAGTTCAATCATATACTCCCCATAGTCGGCCGAACATCCCTTGGCCCGTGCACCTCCATCGAATGTTTGTTCATCACCACCATCTTCGGCGGAATCTCCATACTTTGATGTGTAGGTACCATAATCAGCCCAAATTGATTGCACATCCCCATCACCTTCACATGTTGCAGCTGGACAGAAACGGAAGATTGCAAATTGCTTAGTCGATAAGACACCCTTAGAATCCTCCTTGGCGGCCATATCGTCACTAAATTGTTGCACGGCCGCACATCGGTGGTAGGATAGTGCATATCTTGATGGCTTGAAGTCTAACTCTTGTTGGTAGGATGTATCTGTAGTATCTTGAGTTTGTCCATAGTTGTTACTCCAGAGATCACGATGCTGTTGTCCATCAGTACCAAGGAAGGTAGACTTGTTTATAACCTTTTGCCGTAGGGCAGCTGATTGCTTCGAGTTACCGTAGAGATCTTTAGTATGGAAAGCATCGACTATTGATGTGCCAAGAAGAATGGCTGTTGCAACTTGGGCTAACATGTCTTTGATCAGTTATTATTGAGAGGTAACCAGAAATAGTAAGATATTGTTGCCTGTTTGCTTGCTGCTAGCTTATGTTGTTGCTTGTTTGCTTATTGTTATTGCTGCTATGGTACCTAGCTCAGTTGTTGCTTTGTTTGATAATTGTCGGCGGTAAGTTCATTTTCACAGTGAGGGTATCTATTTGGCTTCTTTCTGGTATCTTTTCGGTATTTTAGGGCCTAGTTTCTAAAGCAGCTGCTGCATGTTATGATGAGTGAGCTTGCTTTCTACTTTTACTACATAGTGAAGCATCTATCAAGTCAGAGCTTATTCGCCTAAGCTTATTCACCTATTATCTAGACTTCTTGATAAAAGTTTAAGGTCGGAATTTTTGTATCAAAATTTGTATCAAACATGTTTCTCTGCTTCCCAAGCACTGCTACCGCTGCCCTCAAATAATCTCGAGGTCAGCTGCAATTAGTATATGATCACTTGGTTCTTTCTTATTCGGATATGGACCACCAGATTCTTCAATTGACGGGAGTTTCTCTACTGAATGTACCTTCCAACTCTTTCCTCCTTTATCATGACTACTTGTGCACTCTTTTTGAGATAAAAAGATATAATCTAGTGTACCAATGAATTCAGGATCCTCTTTGATATGTGCATAGTTTGTAAATTCTGGTTCTGATGCTGTAGTGCCGTCCTTCGTCATCATTGTGTATGCCGAATCCATTGGACTTGATTCCACTTTCCATTCTACTCCGTCAAGCCCTGGAGATGGATATGTCGGATCAGATCTATCCAACTTTCCTGTAGTCAATAGTTTGTAGTGTGGCGAGTCTGGTAGGATGTTAAAATCTCCAGCCAGAATATGGGGTATCTTTTTTGTTGCAGTATCAGCCGCTGTTTCTTCTCCTTCTTCTACTTCTGTTTCAACCGCCTCCACATTATGAATACTCTTCCAGGATGCTGCTGCTAAATCTTGTACTCGCTTTGACACCATATCTGCATGGATATTCATGACTGGTGGCGCATAGAATGCGCATGGCATGTGATAATTTGAAACTGAAAAGGCACTGAAATCATCCGCTCCATGATGTTTCAAGGTCACCGTCAAGAGGACATTGAATCTATTCTCACTCATCTTCCAATGATCAACTGGGGGCTTCTCGCCACTGTATCCCAAGCGTTTCATAACACGACTGTTAATTGATTGAATAGTTTGTCCGATATACATTCGATATGTTTTGTTGATTCTTTGAATAAGTCCAATTCCTTTTGTATCATCCTCCTCTTCTTTTTCTCTTCTTGGCCAGCCACTTGGTCTTTCATCACTAAGTCTACAAATATCCACATTGATTGTATCGAAATCCTTCAATGGATATGCAATTGCCACACCCATATATCTGATGTGATGAATAGGTTTTGTTATCAAAAGTAAGATAAAGTTCATAAAATAAATGATAAAAGGTATGTAATAATAGCAACTACTCACCCATTAAATGGTCGTCCATAAAGTCCTGTTACAAAGTGATATCCCCTCTGAGCAAAGAAGGTATGCAAAGACGAAGCAAATGGATAACATACCTCTTGAAGTGCAAATATTGTTGGTGTACCATCAGTTGATGTTTGTTGTTGAGAGGTATTATCACTTTCATCATTGATTTGTCCACCAAACTGACATTTCATTGCATCATCCAACTTGGAAAGAATACGAGGTAAACGATATTCAAACTCTAAATGCTCCGGTTCCGAATGAGTAAAGTGTGATGGTCTTGCTAGTTTAGATGATAAGAGGTTGTAACTCACAACACGAAATTTCTTTTGAATGGTTGACATTGCGGAAACTGATATGATTGCCAATGGAAAAGGAAGTAATGTATGAAGAACGAAGAAGTATGATATAATGTGTACAGCTTTCATTTATTAGTTGATATTATATCCTTTATTGAAGCTAAGGTGCACCCATACCTACCTACTTGGCATTTAGCTTTTAGAACTCGTGGTATTTGAATTTGAGTGTCAAAAAGATACCAAATGCTCACAACTCTCATAATTTTCTTAGAGAGATGTTTATTTGATGAATGACATTGGCTAGGTATGATATATCATATAAACTATTAACCATAATATATAATATATCAACATGGGCGCCTCCCAATCTACTGCATCAACGCCATCGGTTTCCAGTGAAGGCAGCCCCGAGCATTTATTAGATAGTAAAGTCATAAAGACGCCAATATTTGGTGTTACCGACAATGATGAATCATCAAACAATAATAATGGAGAACGTCCACAAGCTCCAACCCCAACTGGTCATGAATATGATTTAATGGATCAAATAGTATCAGATTTACCCTCGGTGATTGATGATGAATCGAAGAAGCAAGTAGAAGAGTATATATCCTCTTGTGCTAACGGAGAGGGGCCTATGGTTTCATGCTTTAGTACTGCAGAATATCTTTCACTCTTTCTAAGAAAGCATGGTGATGCTGCTGAATTATATCACAATACATGCTTCCGTCCAGCGAAGGATAAAAGTCCAAATGGAGTAGAAGTAGATGGTACGAAAGCATATCCACCATCATGTTTCAATCTCGCTCAAATGAGGATGACAGGTAAAGGAAGAACGAAGTTTGATAGAAGTGAGGCATATCAACTATTTGATAGAGCATGTAGAGGTGGACATGGAGGAGCATGTTACTTACAGGCGAAAATGTTACTAAGTTATCCTGGTAGTTTAGGAGAAGGGGTACCATATGATGTTCCCAAAGCTGCTGAATTACTAAAGCATGTTTGTGAAGTGAATGAAGATTCTGTTAGTTGTTTCACACTTGCTACAATGTTACTTAGAGGGGACAAGGTAAACTCAGAAGCTGATAATGTAAGCCCAAAGGAAGCACGGGGTGAAACGGCATTGAAAATGAGAGCTAATGAACGTAGTAGAGAGAAGAGTTCGAATGATGAACGATCTGCATTGAAAAGAGACCCACAATTTGCAGAGAAGTTATTGCAACAGGTTGGAATTCAGTCTCTTATTTGATTGCCTTTAAACCGCACATACTAACAAAGTTTTTATCTTCTCTCTTTCATCAAAACCATTCTCGCATCAACAGGGATGCTCTAGAGGCCACGCACCATCATGTTACAATTTGGCAGTAATGTATACACAGGGAGATGACGGTATAGAAAAGAGTGATGCAAAGGCAAAAGAGTATCAGGTTAAGACTGAAGAGCTCGTGAAGCGCTTTGGAGGCTTGGGAAGTGCTGGCTTTTAGCATATAATATACTAAGTAAGTAAGGGTAGTCAAACATTTACATACTAACCAATCAATGATGCGAACCGTAGTCCAAAGGAATCTACAGCCCATCTACGCCCCCTGGTTTGAGAGTAGATGCCACCTACCTGCAGCGGCTTAGTTGTGGCAGCTACAATGCTAACTCTGTTTTGTATTCCGCAAATGGTATCCTTTTATGAGAGTCCAATCAGATATTATGTACTGTAACTCTTCATACGAAGGCATATAAATAATAGTACCATTATCATGTCAGAAGATCATTATTTATACAGTTATTTGTCTATTAGATTGCCTGAACTTGGCCTTGATGTAGATACGTATGCGCCTTGTGAGTTTATTGAATATTATGCATGATGTATTGAAAATCGATCATCATCAACCATCTACTAATACTACCTATTGAATACTGTACGTAATAAAACAGATGTTTGCTCTGACGATGATGATGTAGACTTTGATGAGATTATCGAGTTGTTAAAGGCATCATCTGAAACTCATAGCGAAGACAATGAGGTGTGGGAGGGTTTCAAAATAGAGATAGAAAAAAGAAGACAGGACTTTGTCTCAGGGGAGACTGCTCGCAAGGTATGTGAAGTATTATTTATACTTTATTAACTATACCAGTATCCATACATATCATAATAAACACTTATCGTCATACAACAGGAGCTAGAAGCAATGGAAATACAAAATGAAACACAAGCTAAGTTACAGAAAGAGATTGAAATATCTCAACAGAACGTACAAGCTTTGGAAGAACAAAAGAAGTTAAAGTTGGAGAGTAATAAAGTAGAGAATATGAGTGCAGCAAAGAGAGCATTAATGGCTCAGTATGGATACGAAGATGGAGAAACTACAGATGCCGCAGATAATTCAGAAAAGCCAGTGACAAACAAAGAGCATGCATCAGCAATATCAAAAGCAAATACACAAAAACAGAGAGCTGCTACTAATACACAATCCAAAGCAGACGCTAGAGCAGAAACAAAAGCCTCGAAAGCAGCTAAAGAAGCCAAGAAGGAAGAAAGACGGAAGAAGGCTGGCAAGAAGGAACGACAGAGAATGTAGATCAATTGTTTAAAGATACAGCTATACTTTCATGGATACACTGTGTTAAAGCTTTGATATTAGTCTCTTATCATTGGTACTACTAGACATCAGTTTTCTCAGTGATTGTATTATCATTGTCGTCAACTCGTTGACCTCATTCTCAGTATTATGTGAATGCAAAATTATTCGTATTCGTTCCTTTCCTTTTGTAACAGTGGGACTTCGTATTGGATATACATCCAAGTTGCCAACATTTCTCAAGTATTGACAAACTGATATACACTGCTCATTTCCAGGGACTACTATCGCTTGAATTGGTGATGGACTTGGTAGTAATTCAAAGTCTGATTTTGGATACTCTTGCTTCAATATATCGATACCATCCAACATCTTCTCTCGAAAGAGTCGCACCAATTGAAATACCTTCTTTCGTCGATCTTCTCCAATATTGCCTATCATTGATTCATATGATTGTTGGATTGTAACTAATGAATGTGTTGGTAATGCAGTAGAATATACAAATGGTCGTGCATAGTTGACAAGGTATGATATTAATGTATTGGAACCTGCTACAACAGCACCGTGGCATCCAGCTGCTTTCCCAAAGGTATGAATACTGCAGAACAGTGCTGGGTGATGCTCAAGATTAAGTGCAGCAAGAACTCCTGTACCTCCTCTTGTCGTTTCTTCAATATTAGTAGTATCATCATTGCTAAAATTAATAGTATAACTCTTCAAGTCATGTAGATTGGTTTTCCCATAAACCCCATGACCATGTGCCTCATCCACCATTACTCCAGCTTCATATTCCTTGGCTAATTCAAGTATCTCTTTCAATGGAGCTACATCTCCATCCATACTGTAAACACTTTCCACCACCACCAAAGTTGACGATACAGGTCGTGATGCTACCTTTTCTAATACTCTTTTCAAATCATTAACATCATTGTGTTTAAACATAACTACTCGTTTCTTGTTTAAACGAGACATTCGAATACCCATAATTAGACTATTATGTACCAATTCATCCATTACAATACAATCATCTTCATTATATGGTAAACTTGATAATATAGATAGATTTGCATCATATCCTGAATTGAAAAGTAATGCTGCTTGACGATTGTGAATGTTTGCAAGTTGTAATTCAAGAGATCGAGCTAGGTTTGAATCTCCTGATAGTAGTCTACTCCCTGAAGATCCTAATGTTGGTTGCTGTTGTTGTACATTTGTATTGTGAAACAAGTTGTTATTTGCTGATTGAACTAATGCATGCTGATTCTTACAACGAGCTAGACCAAGGTAGTCATTACTTGCAAAATCAATGATGGGTTGTGTTTGTATGTTTTGTTCTATCTTATCTACATCTGATTGTTTTGGTAGAGGCATCAAGGATCTTAATGTACCCTCTCGTTGACGTCGATCTAACTGTTCCTGTAGTCGACCCTCCATTGGTACAATTTGATATGAACGCCGTGAGGATATAATAATATTATGATATCTATAACTTCTATTGTTCAATGATGATGGGTATAAAAAAGATACCAAGCAACGATGGCTCCTGATTCGTTGGGCGAATGATAAGCAGTTCATAGACGTCAAGAATATATTATAGAAGAACGATGAGGAGCTATGGCCGTCCTAGACATGCTATTCAAAGCATTCTAATACAAAACCCATCATCTTCCTACTATAATACCATGATTGATATAATATGTGCAAAAAAGGAGGATACCGAGTGTACCTATGACATAAAGAGTTGTTATTTACTGCTGATTATGTTGTGTTGGTGAAGGTGTATACCTTTTGTGGTAGTAGTTACTAAATACCGCCGTTGTTGAGCAAAATACTACTGTGTGGGTGTTCATCCGCGGCATAAGTTCAGTTATTGCAAAATATATTGGTGACTATAAATACAAAACAAAATCATATATCATGTATTAACAAACCATGATATATCCAAATAATAACATTCACAACTCCTTAACTGAGCTTCCTCAGATGAGTAACCATATATCAACACTCCTCACTACAATACGAGGTGGAAATCAAGTAATGGAAACGATGGAAATGGAAACACTAGACTCGATTTACATACGATCAGCGGTTGGATACTTCAACAATCTACGAGTACCCGCTGCAGTATTAATGTCTATCATTATGAAGGAAATGTTCCAATTACAAAATGAGCCAGCAAAATGTATGAGAAAGTGGGATGTCGATAATGGAATTGATAAATCAAAAAGAGAAAGTCCGCGTTAGTATTGTTTTGTTGTATGAACTTGTGTGTTTATTATGAAGTCTAGATGATTTGGCTACCCTTGCAAACCATATGTACTAACAAAAGTTGCCATCTCTCTCCAACTTCATAAACTGTGAAACGCGCATCTTCCAGTGGAGATTACTTCGATATTCATATCTACTACTTATGGTATTGTCATTCTCGCTTGAAACATTTACAATCTTTGTTGCAACGCAAGTATTAACACAACTTGCAACTGCTCAAAGAGTGGCAGTAATTCCAATAGATGAAAGTAGTATTAACAACTTGACAGGTCAAGATACTAAAGGTTTCTTCCGTTTAGGTACAACCAAGGAAGTGCACCAATCGATGGTTGACTTTTTGATTAGCAATTTTGAATATGAGTATGCAACATGCCGATTTCATTTCGTTAGTGGTCTATTGAGCTTTGCTATTGCTACTGCACTCAGAGTTCGATATGCCTTACGAAAATATAGTGATTTATCAATGAGTGGAATGTGCTGCTTACTAACCGTGGCTACAGGTATGATGACATACACAAATGCAAATACAATCACATATGGAGGATATATGAACTTGTGCAAGCGACAGTTGATGCTGAGTGCTCAGTTTCTAATGTCACACTATAGGAGTGGTCCATTGTCTATTGTCACTGCCATATTAGCATGTTTGAGCTTAGCTTATGCAATACGAGGTATACTTGGACCAGCGTTCTCTTACTTTGAGCTGGAAGATCACGAAGACGAAGAAGAGGAGAATGATAACAAAAGGCATCGGTTTAGGAGATGAGTAAATGAGTAATAGAAAGAAACTAGGTATATAGGTTGAACGTTTACATAGTAGTTACTGAGTATTTGAACTTTATCTTTCCCGCTTCAAAGCATCTGTTTCATCAAATACTAGTACAACTCACACAGGGGTGTTCTGATATGGATATAGAACCCCTGAACTGTCACACTTAGCCGCTCCTTAATATCACAGGATCATGACCATCCGAATAGTAAACTGAAAAGAGTGATACAGATCAGCATAGAGAAGAATATATATTCTATTGGATGGTGACACCATGAAACCGTGTGCAACAATGCACAGGTACCACATTCCGTGAAATGACTGACTTGTGACTAGACTCCCTTACTTCTCTGCCTGCAGCTACTTGAGTTGACTTGAGATACTGAGCACCTTGATAAGCCTCGCTCTCAATGATATGAAGTAAATAAGAGTAAAGGAGTGTTATCATCAATAAGAAGAAGAGAAGTGCTCCATATCTTATTGCATTATAAGTTTTATAGGCGGTGACTGGATTAATTGCAAAATAAACAAACATAAGTGAAAGTACGATACAATCATTAATTCAGTTTGAGATAGATAGGGCGGCAGATAAAAATCAACAACATAACAATCATGACACAAATGCATATGAGTAGTTTTGATATAGAAAAGAATGGTACAAGTCCATCATCTGGAAAAACTCGTAACCCCTATGGACCAGGCGGCAGCTCTTATCAATCACCATTAAATACTGCACGAACATATGGAATGTTTTGTCTAGCATTATTTGTTATATATAGTGTTGGAAAGCTCATGATACCTAGTTCAAATGAGGAAGTGGTAGTTGCAAACTCACATGGTGGAGCTGCCGGTGGATGGGGTACTGCTAATCATCCTGTAGTTAGTAAACATGCATCAAAAGAGAAGAATGAAGGATGGAATACTCCGGTAACACATTATCATGAAGAGAAACAGCAATCTTCCTACAATACAGAACATGCTGAACTTGAAATACGTGAAAGTGATTTACTAATGATGTTATCACCTCTAGTATTCATACCATCACACTCAAGACCAGAATATGAAAAGTATCAATCAGATCCAAAGAGTATATCCGGTGGTGAATCATCCTACTCTGAAGATGTATTGTATGATAAAAACACACCACATGGTATGGCATTCGATTTCATGTTAAATCGAGATAAACGCCCAGTGAATGTAGATGATCCATTGTTAGTACAAAGATTCGTTGTAACATTAATATTCTATGCAACTGGTGGCAAAGATACAGATCCGACAGTAGCATCATCAACAACAATAATGGGAGAAGAAGCAACAGGACGAACATCTGGTTGGGATTCAAGTATGGCACATTTCTTAACAGGTCTACATGAATGCCATTGGGTGAAAAAGAGTTTAGAAGATCAATTTTGGAGTATGTTATCAATCGAGAATGGTAGTGATAGGAGAGTGGGTGTTACGAAATGTAATGCTGATATGGAGGTAATTGAAATTAGATTATGTAAGTACTCGTATCTTTTGTGGATAGGGAAGCGACTGGACTGGACTTCTTTGTGCAAAGATGACCTCTTTCTGACACTTATTTCTTCCTCATTTTGTCATCAACAAAAGCTGATCTAAATCTTGTGGGTTTCATACCTGAGGAGATCAAATGGTTAACAAGTTTAGAGTCACTTGATATGCAAAATAATCACATTGCAGGTCCTATCCCGTCATCAATTGGAGAATTAGAAGAGTTAACGTATCTCTCACTTGACGGTAACAACTTTAGTGGAACAATACCCGATGTATTTGACAACCTCGTATTATTAGAGCGGGCATATCTGAACTTTAATGATTTCAATGGATCGATGCCTCCATCATTCTGTACTTTGCGTGAAGAGGGAGCACTAAAAGATTTGTGGTCAGATTGTGGCGGATATCCAATAACGTGCACATGTTGTACTGTTTGCTGTGATATGGTGGCCGAATGCAATGAAATGCAAAGCCAAAGAGGGGACATGGGGTATTAGAAAAAAGCAGAGTAGGATAGTAGATGTGAAGAGAGTTTGTAACTGATATATAATATGCTCATGTATCTATAAGAAGTTTTATACTCTATTATTCCTGTATTATAAATGACAAGGCTCTCTTGAGATCTTGATTTGCTTCATCAATCGTCACCTTTGTTTCATCAAGAATCTTACTTCCGCCACCACTCTCTTCGCCCTCTACGAAGTTATTCATTGAATCGAAATCATTGTGTCCAGCACTGTAAGACAGTGTTTTTGCTCTTGATAATAGCTGTGAAAAGCTTTCAACTGATGAAAAGTATGCGTCCAAGTTGTCGGGGTCAATTCTATCAACTACATTGCTTCTGAGTAATCTCTTCTCTATCCCAACTAATGGGCCTTTGCCTGTACTTCCAATATAATCTCTAACTACTCCATTAACTCGTTTGCATGTAACTACCGATGCGCTCTTATCGAAGAGAGCGAACTCAGATGCCTTCTCTAATAGCTTATCTTTATTCTTAGCATCCAATAAATCTCGTGGTACGTCAGCATATGTACAGTCTATAGTTGCCTTGTTCCAGTTGTCCAATAGACTATCTAATACTTCCACACTTTCCTTGAGCATGGATATATCAGCATCAGTAGTTGCATCATTAGCATTGGCATTT
>Ga0214477_100128_pt1 | contig 51460 bp, 36 predicted proteins | sample M1_20Mar14CPVII9_FD_165058 | JGI IMG/M metagenome (GOLD analysis project Ga0214477, IMG submission 165058) | Marine eukaryotic communities from Monterey Bay, California, United States - M1_20Mar14CPVII9sort6BwellC16 | ecosystem: Environmental > Aquatic > Marine > Unclassified | place: USA...
AAAGATTAAATTAAGAGTTGCAATATATCTATCGCCTTACCCACTGTGGACTTTTCCTTGCTTTAACTCTACCAACCTTTTTCCTTTCAACCATTCTTGGATCACGCGTCATGAATCCATGTCTCTTCATTGGTGGCCTGTAATCAGGATTATACTTCTCCAAAGCACGTGCTAGTCCCAATCGAATAGCCCCGGCTTGTCCAGTCAATCCACCTCCTTGAACCATTGCAACAACATCAAACTTTCCGCAGGTTTGAGATGCAACAAATGGTCCTAGGATATGATCTCTATCAGTCTCTCGGGGAAAGTAGGAAACAAAGTCCTTGCGATTTACTACAATTTCACCCTCCCCTGGCTGTACCCAAACACGTGCTTTTGCTGTTTTACGAGTTCCACGACCATAAGCTCTACCCCTTTCATCAATTTCCGATATTCGCACTGGAGGTCGGCTGTTTTGTATCCACCTTTTCTTTTGAGCCTCCTTGGCTCTCATTGTTTCTAAAGCATCGCGAGACTCTTGTGTACCATCATACAACCACCAAGTCCTCTCTTCTTCCTCTTCAGCCTTTCGCCTATCCCTCGGATCAAGGTATGTATCGGGAGAATCAGTATCACCTTCACCGTGATCAAACTGTGGGTTTCCAGTATCACCTTCTCCATCATCATAATCTGCTTGATATAATGACACGGCATGTAAGCGAAGCATACTCTTCTTCTCCGTACCAGAGGAAGTTGAAGAGAAATACCGAGGGCTTATTATTGAATTATTATTATTGCAAAATAATGGTGATTGTTGCTGAATGTACACATCATGTTTTTTTGTTTGTGTTAACGAATCAAGGTTGGTTAAATCCAAATTTCCCAACGATACTACTCCCGAGCATCCTCCTCTTTGACCTACTACACCCCTGCGCAGTAACAATAGAGATCCTCGTGCCAACATCCTGCTTATTGAGTTCTTCCTATTTATTCTAGGTATGAGTTTGTTGAAATTTATAGCGACGGACAGACGAAAAATCTCATCAGGCAGGGGGAATGAAGTCATCTTTGAAGTCAATTTGTATCTTCATACACCGAGTTTATACATACGTCATACACTCGGCACCTTATAGAGGTACATGGGGAATAGGTGAAGTGAGGAAAATAAAATACCTGAGTTAGGGATGAGGTTAGAATCTTATAAGATACCTTTATCCAATTCTACTACATAAGAGAGATAGAATCAACTGGCTTACAATAGTATATTGTAAAATTTATTCTCTCATTCAGTATTAGCTTTTATTTTTACTTTCTGCTCCCCAATATTGTGCCCTTCCCAACGAAATGCTCTCCTGGTAAGATACCCTTCAGTTATCATCTGTTTGATAGTCTATATTACCAAATACAATCAGATACAGTGCCAATCCCAATATCACTAATCTTACATACTTACCACTCGAAGCACATTGTTATCGTGTTGAATAATCCCGTTACAATATAAAGTCTCTTAACGTTTACGAAAGGTAATTCTACCCCTTGTTAAATCATACGGACTCAACTCAATAGTTACACTATCACCGACTAAAATCTTAACAAAGTTCTTACGAATCTTTCCACTAATAGTAGCCAATACAGGATCTTGTGTATCAGGTGCACCGTCAATTGTACAACGGAACATTGCATTTGGTAGACTTTCAATAACAGTTCCCTCTACCTCGATGACGTCATCTTTTACTTTCTTAACTCTTTGCTTTGCACCCTTTCGTTCATTTCCCTGTGCTCTGGCAGCCTTTTTGCCGAATAATGCAGTACTTGTTGTATATTGAGCTTCTACTGATGGTGTTAATGTTGATGTGAAGAATTGTGATTGAACATTATAACTTGCATGAGTTGATGTACGAATTGCTGATGGAGTAAAGGAGTTGACGCTACTACTAAGTAAACACACTAGTACACTGAAAAGAGCAAAGAGATACTGCATTGTGATGCTTTTATAAATGCAATGGACGACGCTGATGTGTTAGTTTGTTGGAGGTATTGAAGAAGGGGGATAGTCTATCTACACTTTAATCTATCTGGAAGTTGATGGCTAGGATACCGTAAGTCAATATTGCAATGAGTATAGATATTGAATGGCGTGGCCTCTATACACTGCACCCTCAATATCAATAACTCAATTCATGTATACGAACATCTAAGATGTTTTTATGTTGGAAAAACCTTTGATGGTGTTACTACTAAGTCATAGTGGTCCGGTGACGAATGCATAAAGTGGCTGTGATGATAAATGATAATCATCACATCGAGCAGGTTGGTGGTCGGTGGTGGATCGATGCGCCAGTATTGAGCTATACCGAGTTACCAACTTCCTCTAACACTACCTAACATGCAAAGGGTCATTTGCAATTGTATTGATAATATTATAATGCATAAGCAACAAGGTAGTATCATTAGAGTTCAAAGGTACTGTTCAACATTAACATCATCATCGATGAAACATGACACAAGATATGTAAATGTTAAGAATGCACCACTTGATTTTGACATTTCATCAGCAGTTGTATATCCAAACTTTGTTACAGAGGAGGAAGGGAAATCTCTTATCAATGAGTCTGCTAAGAGATTGAAACGAAGAAGGTTTGAGGACGGGCATTGGGATAGTGTAATCACAGGATATAAAGAAGTTGAATTGAGTACTCCCAATGAACATGAACTAAATCAGGATACGCATAAAGATGTACCACAATTTGCAAAGGCAATTCACAAAACGAGGAAACAACTTGCAGATAATCATTTCAATAAATCAAATAACAATCATATACAATGGCTACCGTGTCATGCTATAGACCTATCAGCGAAGGGTGTGTTGAAAGCCCATGTAGACTCGGTGAAGTTCTCTGGTGAGATTGTTGCTGGCATATCACTCCTTTCAGATGCAGTAATGAGGTTAAGACTATCATCGGATGAATGGGATAGTGATGATACAAAAGATGATACCAACAGCGATAGTAGTATGAACTCATCAAATACAAATGAAGAATATGTTGATTTATATCTACCACAAAACTCACTGTATGTACTAACAGGCATGAGCCGATACTCGTACACACATGAACTACTTCCAACAGGCTCTACATTTGAGCTGTCTCGGAGTGGTGGAGAAGGAGACGATGATGATACTGAGATAGAGGTGATACGAGGTAGAAGACTGAGTATTATATTTCGTGATGCAAAAAAAGGAAAGGACAACTCTTCTTAATGCATAGATAAAAATGAACTATGTTATCTTTTTATATGTTTACTCCGCCCTCTACCGAAACGCAGTCTTGTAAGGTATCTCAAGAATAGATCTATTTGTCGTTGCCTGTATCTGTTGATCCAAGTCTCCAGATGTATCAGTCGAATTGAATTCAATTCCTCGTTTGATGATTGATTTAACAGGAAACTTGGTTACCCTCAACTTGTTGTTTCTTCTCAATGTCCTAACCTTGTCGCAAAATGCTAATGGTGGCTGAAACGGATGAGTCAAGGGGACGCCATTGAGCGAGAAGACTGTCCAAAATTTATTACCAAAGTATATCTGTCTACCGCCGCCTCCTGAACTACCATTAGAGGGAGCAGTTTGAGTCACTTTCCTACCAGCACTTTTCATTTTTTGGATTTCATAGTCCACCTTCTTCTCGAAAGATTGTATATCAAATCTATTTGTTTCGTTATCGAAACAGCTGCTATACAACTCCTCAAAGCTATCACTTCTAGAAGTTTCAACGAGCCAACTATAAGGCTCTGGTACAAGATGCCACGCTTGTGGCGGTACTGCCGCCAAACAAGAAAGACCATCACTAATGGGACCTGCAGATGCTTCGCCAATCAGATCAATACTTTTAAGCTTGTGAGTACCATTTCTTTCCAGATCCTCTAAGAAATCTACCAACTCGAGTGGACTTGGTGATAATGATCTTCCATAATCATACCCGTAGTCAACACAACAACCATGTTGATACGTTTCTAAGTTCCAAAGCAAACCCGCAATGTACATCTTAACGTCGGCGGATGCACTCCCTGGCTTTTGAAAATTGTCGTAGTCATCGTCATCGTCATCAACATTACCTCCACTAAATAGTGAATCTAGATTTTCAATACCAAATATATCCTCAAGCGCGAGTCTCGCCAGTCTGACTTTTGTTGCCTTCATAGATCTCTTACTTCTATGCGGTACCTCAAAAATATAAGCTCTACCACCAGACGACTTTGTAGAATTATCACGTCGTATCATCCTTGATATGACACCGTGGCCATCACTTTCCCCAAGAACTGTGTTGAATATATCTTTATCAGGTTTAGTTGAAAATGGCTGACAATCTTCAGGGAAGTAATTGCCTAGTGCCAATCTAACTATTTCAACTCCATCTTCAAAGATTGTACTGTGATTTAACTTTGACTTCATCTCCCATACTTCTTGTTTAAAGGCTGAATCTTCAGGGTTGATAGTCTCAAAACTCAAAGGGCCAGGCAGTATCTTTGCTTCAACTAGGTTGTTCAAGCTGCCAAGCTCTGATTGAGATGATGGCGATCCATCTTCGCTTGTCCTGTCTTTGTAAGGCATGACTGTATCAGAATCGTTTGCTAGCTTTTTGAAGAAGGCGATTGCGAATGGGACATTTAAATACAGCTCATTGTTCATGGAATCAAAGTTGATCAAAAATGAATCTCCTTCGACATGTTCTTTTCTGTCTATCCATTGTTTGACTAAGTTGATATAGATCTTGAAAAAAGTGTCGAATCCTCCTCTACATCCCCTTAACTTTGGTAGGTAATCATTCCCATTCATGATGATGAGTAATGTAGTATCAATCCTTGCTTGATTTATTTCATTCAAAGACAATTGTCGCTTTCTTTTTATCTTGGATTTCTTACTTCTTTTTGTTCCATAGGTTGCAGTACCTTCAATCATTCTTGCCATCATGCGAGTAGTCTGCCAAACAGAGGCAACCATACTTTTGCCCCTTTCTCCAGGCAATATCACATGTATATTGTGTGTAATGGACGGAGGCACAACCAAGCCCATAAGAACAAGATCACTGTCACCTCCAAGAATTGCCACAGTTTCGTTTTGTTTTATGTTCATCTTTCGACTCTTTGGCATTGAAAGCTCATGGCCGTGTGTTATCCAATCAAGTAATTTCACTTCTCCTTCTCCATGTACCGAGCTAGGTGAAATGTAAACTCTAACTCGTGGTTGTCTAGTCAAGCGTTGCCAAGCCCAATATAGTAATGCATCTGTAACTCTATCCATGAAGGCGGTTCCGGGTGTAATGTTTAGTGTCACACGATTTCTTTCATGTTTGCCAAACAGTGACAATTTCTTGCGACCACCTGAAAAGTTGAAATCACTATCTCGCCATCCTCTTTGTTTCAATACTTCAATCTGTCTCTCTTGGTTCTCAGCTTTATTGTAGATACTATATCTCCTGCTTCTTTGCATTTCCAACTTTGCCGCAGAGGGTGAGCCATCTAATGCCACAACAAGACTTTTTCTCGGAACTGCAGTAGTAGTTGTTATTCTATTAATCTCTCGTAGAAATAATAAGAGACAATGCTCAACAATATCAGCATCAAGTTGTTCTTGTTCATCTATCGGTACTGATTCTTTATACCGCGTCGCTCTACGATTATATGCCTTGCGTAATGAAGTATGTAAGAATTGATTGGCGTCAATTAACACATGATCAAATACCTCCGGTTGGCAATTCTTATTGTTATCATTACTTTGTCGATTGCTTCTTTTACTAGGGTAGTTACTTTCTGGAGTTATTGTTGTCACTGCTGAAGGAAAGGCAGATTCAAACCAAGATCTGAATCCTTTTATACCACATAATTTTGTTGGTTTATGTATAGGAGACTGATATATTGATGGCAAGAAAGCATCAGTTTGTAGTATGAGTAGTATTGAAGGTACACATAGTAACTCCAATAAAATTATGTTGAAGTACCGGTACATCAAAAGGTAAATGTATGTATAATTTGTGACTCCGGTGTAAACAACCTTTGTTATACCTTTGATGTATAGATTATTAAATATAAAGTATGTACGAAGAGGTTTATTATGAGAGTGTAGGTGTTTATAATTTATGTTTGATTCTTGAACTCCCGTCCCACCAATCGAAAGGGGATAACAGCAGATATACTGACCTCCTCAAATGTATACCAACTCTAATATACCTTTGATGTGTATATTAAAGTATATCAAGAGTAGATAGAAGTAGTTTTAGAAGTTTATTTACTGTATGTAAAGGCAGGTGACTAGGCCTGTTGTTTTAGGGGGCATATCCCATGACATAGGTGGGCGTCGCCCACGTGGGCCCCACCTTGGTCAAATGGCACGTGTTTTGTACCCGTATATCCCCTAATTATGCCCGTAAATAGGCCATTTTACTGCCATTTGAGCTCCAAAATGGCCCAACTCAACCTGTGCCGTAGGTGGGCATGCCCACCTGCCCACTATAACAACAGCCCTACAGGTGACTAAGGGAGAGTTGCAAAAGGATACCGGGTAACCTAAAATGGTATCCTTGAAACTGAAAATTAATGAACAAACATACCATTGAGATATCGAGGTAAATGTTGAGGTTGGTATAGCAAAGTGTGGGTGGGATAATAGCAGCCACACTATGATTGTAGACGCTATATAAAAGCGTATGAATTGATGATCTTACTTTGCGTGTGGGCGGCAGTTAAAGCGTTCACAAAAGAGATAGAAAGTTGCTAAGTGGATATAGTTGTAATCCGCACACATACAGTAAATACAGATCGTGCATGATTTAGAGAATTGATATCTTGAATCACATCGTATCATTCCAATAAAATACAAGCAATTTACTATGGATAACCGATTACAGCGGCGAGGTACTGCATCTAGCACAAACAGCTCATCAAAAGCACATCACTCAGTCCCCCTATGGGCAAAGTTACAAAACTTTACTAAAACAGTACCCGAACTAATTGATATTGCAGATAATTCAGCAAAAGCTGGGAATAATGAAGATGCATTACGTCAATACTATGCAGCTCTTGATAAAGAACGATCATCTGTCGGTGCATCTTCATCGATACAAGCTGCAAATATCTTACATAAAATTGGCATAACACTTGCTTTATCCGGTGATACATTCTCAGCAATGAACTCATTTGAAGAGGCACTGTTAATAAGACAAGAGTTGTTAGGAGCAGGATCAGAAGAGGCAGCTGAAACTACTGCACAAATGGTAAAAGTATTAGATGAAATACGAATACAAAGCGGTGTTGGTGAACGACAATATGTTAAAGGCGACGATGAGAGTGTAGCATCCAAAGATGCATTAGATGTCGGTACGAACTTACTTGAATGGGGAGAATATAAAGAGGCAGAAGCAATACTTACGAAGTGTTTAAAATCCATGAATGATAATGATGATTCACAAAATAATAATGAAGAGAAGATTAAAGTATTAGGTAGAATGGCAGAATTGGATCGGGCGCAGGGGAAATATGATGCAGCTAAAGAACATTACCTTGAAGTGTTAAAGACTGTTAAGAAGATGAATACCAACACAGATAATGAAGTAGATATGAGTGTGATAAATTCAATTGCCGGGTATGCAGAGATATTGCGCAAGGCCGGAGATCTCATGCAAGCGGAGGCACTTCATAGAAAGGTACGAGATATGCTCTTGGCCAATACTTCGATGACAGAGGGTGCTGGCGATACAGATTTACAGCTTGCTACATCCCACACGTCATTGGGATGTACAGTCTTTGCTCTGAAGAAATATGACGATGCTTTAAGAGAACATCAGTCCGCTTTGAATATACGGCTCAAATTATTGGAATTAACAGATGCCACTGTTTCTGAGTCTTTCAATTACACTGCTGAGACTTTATGTGCACTTGATCGAGAGGCGGAGGCTCTTCCTTTGTCACTGCAAGCAGTTGACATACGTGCTCGTGAGTTTGGTACTGCCCACCCAGCGTATGCTCATGCACTATGCATACTTTCCAAGTGTTATCTTGGGATTGACAGGCCACATGATGCAATGCCTTTTATCAAAACTTGTTTGGAGATATGCGAATCAGTATTCACTGAGAATCACGCTAACATTATACCGAACCTGATCGTTCAGGGGGACATATCACAAGCCGTTGGAGATCTATCGAACTCGTTGGCAGTATATAAACGAGCCAAAACAATACACAATGCTAATTTCAATGCTGGTCAAAAGGAAGCCCAGCTTGAAGAGATTGATGCAAAGATTAAAAAAGCAACATCGGCATTGAATGAAATAACCACCAACAACGATGTTGCAAGTTTAAATATAAATGAATCAATACATGCCAACGGCACAGGGAGCATGAATGGTGGTAGCACACCTGTAATTGTTATCACTGACATTGGCCGCGATATTGATGATGCATTAGCTCTTGTGATTCTCTCATCTCTTAAGAATATGTGTGTACTACATCCTTTGGCTGTGATTACCACCTTGGAACCTAGTGAAGACCGGGCATGCCTAGCAAGAGTTGTGCTGGACTCACTCTCAATGCATGATGTACCGGTGGCAATCGGAACCGATGGGCCAGGAGATATATCACTGCATTGCTTTGACGGAGTAACACAATCACAATCATTTCAATTTGAACCAGGGAGCACTCTTATGGCTAGACTTTTGAAACACGCAGAGCCCAAGTCTGTCAAGCTCATTTGCTTAGCCAACATGAAAGATATTTCCTCATTCATAGTGAAACATGAAGATTTGTTTCGAAGTAAGATCAAGGAAGTTGTGGCAATGGGCGGTGCAGTCTATTCAGAAGCTCGAGAACAGATAATACCTGATTCATCGGCCTCCAACAATAGTACTGATCTTAATGCTACAAGACATGTATATGCAGAGTGCCAGCAGAACAATATACCAACTACGACAATATCAAGATATGCTGCGTACGGGTCTCCTCTCAACATATCTTTCTTAGATGGTCTGAAGAAGAGCAATCATTTATTGGCAGTAGAAGTAAGGGATGCCAACTTTAAGGCGTTGCAAACATTGTGGACCAAGTGCTCGATGCCAACGTGGCTTCCAGGTAGAGGCCTTCCAGCTCGATGTGATAAACAGTGGTTCCTTGATTTCTTTCATATTGAAGTTGACGATTCAACGATTTGCTCAACAGAGTTACTGAAAAACTCATCATTCTATTTGTATGATTCTCTGGCCATGCTTAGTTGTGTTGATGCTTACCTTGAGATACATTTTACTCCGAAGTCCTATCTGATCAATGGAACATTACATAGAATCATAGGATTGAAAAGTGAGGATGGAGTTGAAACAAGTATGATTGTCGATAAAGAGCATCTCATTGGAGAGATGGAGGGTTTGATGCAAGATTCATTCCGGGTATCGCTCTATGGTATGAAAATAGCGCCAAGGAGGTCTGAGTCCAGTGATGACGAGGATGATGATGAGAAGCAAACCTAAACAATCGGAAAGGATACATTCATAACAGGCTGTATAATAGGTAGCAGTATAGAATTAATTGGATATTGGATTTAGATTTGCTTTAACATTGATCAAATCACAAGCCCAGCCAACTTCCCAAGAATACTCGACTGTTCCACATGCCGTGTATCAACATGGTGACCAATATGTTACCGGACTTTGCGTATAATGCAGCCCATAACCATCCAAGTACCATTAGCGGTATTGCACCCATTAGGCTCAAGTGATGTACCGAAAATAGTATACCGCTGACAAATACACTAGGCCAAAATCCCATGAAGAGACCGAGAGCTGGAAGGAGATAACCTCTATACAGCACTTCTTCCCACCACGGTGCACTAAGACATGGTGCTATATACCCAACTAAGGAGGCAAGGAAGTCATTATTCTCAGGATTTATCAGCTGACTAACAACACCTTCAGCTTGCTCTGCAAATAGATATGGAGGCAGTATGATTTGATTTGCAAAATCTGCAATGTTGAAGAGCCATGCCGAGACAAAGTAACCTCCTACGACCCACCAAAGCCAATATGTATCCCATTTATTTGTATACCATCGTAGTGGTCGGAGTAATGTATTCTCTTTTGCTTTTTTCTTCATGGCCTTTCTGTTGATAGTTGTTCCTCCTTCGTTGGATCGCGTCAGTATTAATAGCTCTTCCTTCTTGGGTTCTGAAGTTGTCCATTCGCCACCGCCAAAGAAAGGCTTTGGACTAAGTATACCAGCCATAATTGCACTTCCAACAACAACCCAAGCCAAATGGCCTAATAGAACTACCAAGCTACGGTGCATTGGTACGGTTAAGGGAAGTCCAAAGCCAGCTGCTGCATACAATACATTCTCAAATATAAGTGAAAATCTTCCTGTACTAAAGTATCCAACTGTTAGTAACATGAATGAAACAATCGATGTTATTCTAGGGTGCACTTCCTTCTTTTTATCATCTTCATCTTTTATCCTATTTTCTTTCTTCCGTTTTTGTTTCTTCTTATTCATTAATCTCCAAGGAGCTTCTATTTCTGTAGGATCTCTCCATATGGGAGGAACAGCCACTATTGTAGATGTATCATTATTTCTATTGTTATCACTACTTGATACCTCTTTTACATGCTCAACGGAAGCTTTTCGTAACCAAAGCAATCCACTAAATGCAAGTATACCAGCAACACTATCTAATCCAATACTAGCAAACCAACCTTCATCATTTGGTATTAATTGGAAAGGAAGTACTATTTGATGTTGTGTTAATATACGTAAATGAAATATATAGAGACATAGACCAATTATGAATTGTATACGTGGTTTTAATGTTATTAACCATGTTGGCATCCACGGTAATGCCCATGCTGGTCTATTGTTTGTATTGGTATCTAATGATGTTGATTGTGTATCTTTTGCAGTAGCCAAGAGTGATGTCGGTGGTATGCATCTTGTATGGTACTTGTATTCACATCTAATCCCCTTCTGTATAGAGTTTACAGTACCATCATATCGAGAAGTAGAAGGTCTTGTAATAAGATATTTACCTTGATGGATAGGTTTGATGGATGTGATGGGAGATATAAAACCATCACAAGATGTGATCAAAAGCAATGAATGAACAACCACTGCTGCAACAACACCGATGGCAGTTCGACGAGTAGAAGAATACACCATACCACCCTTATTATGCGTAGGTTTAAGATGTTACTTTCAACCTCGTATTGATATCCACTGCAAACAACCTTGCAACTTGCACTGTCGCCAGTAGTGTTTATGTATTGAGGAGTCATTAATTAATCGGGTGGCTTACGAATACGATTTTATAGATATCTTACTTATTGATTGTTGAACCACACTAATAGATAGAAGAACCTCTTATTCTACTTCTGTACATGTTCTAACTTTTCTTTACTTGCCTCTCGGAACACTCTCTTATCAATAGGAATTCACCACCACAATTGAAATTCACCAACGTTGTCTTCCTCTACGGTCATCTCTGTAGCCTCCTCCGTAATTATCCCTCCTTCCCCCTCCATATCCACCATTTCGATTGTCTCGATGATATCCCTGACCACCAAATCCCCTATCATCTCTTCCTCTGTTATACCCACCGCCGCGTCGTGGATCATTCCCACCCATCTGATTATTACCTGCCCCAAGTCCCAATCCTTTCTTCTGCAATTCTTTTAGTTTGTCACGTACGAGTCTCCATCCAACATACTGCTTCCCAGCATAATGTGCAGCAATACGTTCATCGGCATCACGACTACTCATGAAGTTACCAGAGACTTCACAAACTACCTTATCAGTAGCAGTATCCGTCCGTAAGTATTGGAGCTGACGGAGTAAGTTGTCGGCGTTATCGCGTAATGGAGGGAGTTGCAGTGATAATGATTGTATTGTTAGTAATGTTTCGAGTTTCTCCTTTTCTACCTCGAGTAGACGAGAATCAACAATCTTTCCACCGCTCTCTTTTGATGTTGATGGAGCTGATGCTGCTACCACCTTACTCTTATCTTTCTTCTTTTTCTTCTTCTTTGGTGGGGAAGTCTTCTCCTCTTCGATTAGTTTGAGTAACTTTTGCTCGTCTTCTTCCAAACTTTCCACCTTTTCAAGTAGAGTTGCCATTTCCTCTTCGATTAATGTTGCCTTTGCTACATTCGATGCACAATTTTCCAACATTTCGTCGTTCACTTGTGTAACCAAATCCTCTCTATTGCCCATACCACTACCAGCAGTACGCTGTTTCATGGCTTGTGCTATCTCCCTTCGTAACTTTTCTTTATTCCGTGAGACTGTTCGATCACACTGCCTTACTAAATCTGCTAATTTACGAGCAAGCATATCTTCATATCCTAGTCTACGCTTCTCATGCTCTGGTAATGATGCAAACTCTTGACGTGCATGATCATCTACACGAAACGGATTAGGACCAATATCAGATTTTGTATTAGTAAATAAATCAAATACATCAATACCACCTGCATTTTCATTCGCCGCTACACTTTCAGCCCATGATGGATTCTCAATTGAAGAGAGTGACCAAGCACAATATAAGGGGCAGATATCTCGATCATAACACGAGCGTTTTTGTCGTCGATTAGATCCACCGCCTCCACCTATTTCACCTGATACACCAGATGCGCCCTCTACTGGAGCATTACGATCAGCACCCATTAGGGCATCAAGCATAGCTCGAGCTTCATCAGCCATGTTGGAGTATATTCAATTTTTTTTATTGCAATTGTATTTGTATGTCGTGTGTGCACAAGATATGTACTAAATATGCTGCACTCCGAGATTGATAATATTTGGGGATATATTGTCACTCTCTCGATATACCAACGGTTACTAATGATATGGTTGTATAGGATATCAATTCGCTTAATAATAAAACATAGATTAGCCACACAACCATAATATTGGACCCAAACTTACTATCGGTGATTTTAAATTTTAGTAAATTTTATGAGAGTTGTGAATCGGCACAAAAATGAAGCGACGGACAGACACCTCCAACTGTAACTTGCCATTTCGCTTACTCTTTGTCGCCTAGAAATGCCCCTAAGCATGTTCAGGTCAATAAGTTCTTCCCAAAGCACGGACTATCTTTATCCATTTGAATTTGCAAATGGAGTGATGATACTGTTGCAACAGTTGATGTGTTTGTTTAATTAACATAGCGACTAATTTACTAACAATCCCAGACCCCAGATCACTATTCGAACCCCTTAGCCAAAGAGCAATCATACTATAAGAACCTTGAAACTTGCGATGTATAACCAAGATTCTTATCATCTGTCAATCTGCAAACTCCTATTCAGTGACCTTCTCTCCTTCCCAAATTTATTAAGCCAGAGCTTTCAAGTCCCCAAAGCCCTGTCTACTATTCTCGTCTATCTCCATTTCTTATTCCCCTCGTTACACTATATTATCATCTCACGTCATCTATGCAGCCTTCTTCTTCTTTGGTTTAATGTAACTGTTAACGAAGAATTGAGCAAAGAGTACGAACAGAGTCAATATGTATACGAAGTAGACCTGTGTCACACGAAGTGACAGCTGATCACATCCATGGAAGACAAGGTATGACGACTGTGCCATCATTAATGTAAACTGAATCAATTGGAAGGATGTCAAACTTGACTTCCACCAAATTGGGAGAGATTTACCACTCTTGGGATCCTTGGTATGCATACAGATGAAGTAGTATGTATACATAACAGTATGAATGAATCCATTCAGTAGAATCGTAAGGTAAATATCTCCATCATAGTTGAGATTGGCATTCAACCAGTAAAAGAGGAAGATGGTAAAATGATGATAAACATGTAGGAATGATAATTGACGCCACTTCTTTCCCAAAACGATGAAGATTGTATCCCAGAAATCCCAGACTTTACTAATGTAGAATAACCAAAGCAAGTTGGCAATTGGTGGATCCTGTGGATTAAAACCCACGCATGGTAGTGCCGTATAACCATTACGGTATGCCAAGAATCCAGCCTCCACGGTCATGTATGCACATAAGAAGATTTGTGATACATTGTAAATAAATTTGATTGGATAGGGATCAATTGGTGATAGGAATTGCATAACCTGTTTCCCAATAACAACGAAGGCAACATATGCTAATGCAATAGTACCTGCAGAACGGAAGTCACATAACCACCAATCATCGCGATTGGCTCGGAAGAGTTTCTCTGGATCTGACCATTCAATGATCGCTTCACCGAGCTTATCCATAAAACTGTAGTATTGTTCAAGCGCCATCTTCTTTTACTGTGTGTTTTTGCTTGTGATTATTTCTACCAATATATATGAGAAGGACTATGTTGAATCTCCCTCACCTTAATATTTATGAGAGAGTGTCAACAAAAGCAACATGAGTGACCAACAAGAGAAATATAAACACGTACTCATCGTCATTGCAAATAGGATACCACCCGTATCTTCTCTGCTCCGATCATATAAAGGATCCCCCCCGCCCACCACAAGTTGTTTCTTTCTCCAACGACCAATACCATTGAAAGTAATATACACGAAGGCATATTATATAATATAGACACAATGAGTACAGAAGAAACAGCAGCTGCAGCTGTAGCAGCCGAGGACCCGGCCATTGTCGAATTGACAACACAAATAGCCACGCTGGGTACATCAATTGCCGATGCTAAGAAAGCCAAACAACCAAAGAAAGTCCCGAGTTTGTATTGTTTATCATGTGATATAGTGTTTCATGAAGTCTAGGTGGTTTGGCTACTTCGTTTGGCCTTAAATCGCCTACATTTGATTGCCTTTGCAAACAGCATGTACTAACAAAAGTTATATCATCTCTCTAAATTTGTAAACTGTTTCATCTTGTAGAGAGGAGTGGGATCCCCTCCTGGAACAAATGCTTGCATTAAAGGTACAATACAAACAACAGACTGGTAAAGATTATCATGCCCCATCTAAGAAACAGGAATCTAAAAAACCAAAGGGTGATAACAATCAAGAAGCATCTGATAAGAATAAAGAAAAGCGTGCAAAGAAGGCAGCTGAAAAAGCAGCCAAGGAGGAGAAGAAACGTAAACAACGTGAGGAACGTGAACGTCGTGAACGTGAGAAGCTTGAAAAGTTAAATGCAGCTGCCAATGAAGATTGGAGTCATGTATTTGGTGACGCGCCCATGATCCAATCTAAGTTTAAATCTGAGGAAGGTACGAATAGGTGGACTAAAATTGGTAACTTGACCAAGGATATGAAAGGGAAAGAAGTATTGGTTAGAGGTTTCTTACATACCTCTCGTGGTGTTGGGAAAGGATCATTTGTATTGTTACGATCATCATTGTATACAGTACAGTGTGTTGCATTTGAATCGAAGGATATCCCATCATCAATGATAAAATATATGACAAGTCTACCGGTTGAGAGTGTTGTCGATGTTTATGGTACATTAACTTGTCCTGATAAGGCAGTTGAGGGTGCTACACAGTCAGAGGTTGAGATTCAAGTTATCAAATTCCATTGTGTACACAAGGCTACTGCTTCCATGCCATTTCAAATGGAGGATGCTTGCCGACCTGAACCAAAGGAAACTGATGTCGGCGCATATGATCATGATGCGAATAAGGAAGCCACTGAGGGGGGTAGAGTTGGACAAGAAACACGATTAGACCATCGTTGGATTGATCTTCGTACACCTGCCAATCAGAGTATCTTTCGTATTCAAAGTGGTGTATGCACATTGTTCCGTGAGTATCTATTATCTCAAGACTTTATTGAGATTCATACACCAAAACTACTATCAGGGGCGAGTGAAGGCGGTGCAGATGTATTTACATTAGATTACTTTGGCAAGCCGGCGTGTTTGAGTATGAGTCCACAATTGCATAAACAAATGGCCGCGGCTTGTGGGGGATTTGAAAGAGTGTTTGAGATCGGACCAGTGTTTCGTGCTGAGAATTCCAATACACGACGACACTTGTGTGAGTTTACAGGGTTGGATTTAGAAATGGCAATTAGTGAACATTATGATGAGGTATTAGATGTGATTGGTAACTTGTTCGTTTACATCTTTGATGGACTTAAGGAAAAGTTTGGACGAGAGCTTGAGAGGGTTCGAGAACAGCATCCCTTTGATGATTTGCTTTACCTGAAGAAGACATTAAAGATTGATTATGCCACGGGTTGCAAGTTGTTACGAGAAGCTGGGGTTGAACAAGGTGATTATGATGATTTGAGTACTGAAAATGAAAAGAAGTTGGGTAATATCATCAAGGAAAAGTACAATACTGACTTTTATATCATGGACAAGTATCCTTTGTCAGTTCGTCCCTTCTACACCATGCCTGATCCAAACGTGAGTATTTATCTTCAATTGATTCATGCTTACATATACTTGCCTTTGACACATGTGCCTAACTTTTGATCTAATGTGCACCAAATACTTGCAGAATCCAAAACTGTCAAACAGTTATGATATCTTCATCCGTGGTCAAGAAATCTTATCGGGAGCTCAGCGTGTTCATGAACCAAAGCTTATTGAAGAACGTGCGGCCGCATGGGGTATTGATGTTGAGACGATTGCTTCCTATGTCGACTCATTCCGGAATGGAGCCCTTCCACATGGTGGAGGAGGAATTGGTATGGAACGTGTGGTGATGCTTTACCTGGGTTTGCCCAACATTCGAAAGAGTAGTATGTTCCCTCGTGATCCAAGACGCATCTGTCCTTAGAGTGTCTATAGTTGTTAGTGTAGTACTCTATGTACAGTCTTACTAAGCAACATTAACATTTAAATTGATGCTTTCGTGACTGCAGTAATCCGAACTTAAGCAGAGTTATATATTATTTCGCCTAAACTCAAAACTAAAAGTATACCAACAAGAGATGTTAGGGTCCACTGCACTTTGAGAATACTTTCAGTCACCAAATGAGTTAGAATAGTAAATATGTACTTTATCTTTTACATTTCTTCTTCTTTGTGCAAACATCCCTTATTGATTCCAAATTAGCAGCAAGGTCTTGACTTAGCCTGTCTTCGATCAGCGCCACTGGTAAATAAGCTCTCGGTGATACCTCAACTGCATATGTCAATCTCGTTCTATTCTTCCTCCCGGGTATAGATTGCATTCTCCACACACCTTGAAATATATTAAAGTCTCCATCTTCACCATCGATGTTCTGCATGGATATGTCCTTATGCGGTATTGACGATACTGTATGCTGTGGTCGAGGAAATATGTATCTCTCGACCTTTCTCCCCTTTTTCTCTTTGTTACAGTGGGCTATTTTTGGCAGGCCCCTTGGCCACTCTCTTACTTCTAATGTTGTTCTAATACCCATAACTCTAGTACCTCCAGTTTGCTTTAGTACTGCTCCTTTCATCTGCTTAGTTCTCATTTGACATTGCTTTGCATGCTTATTGATCTTCTTCTCGTCTGATGAGGATAATACATTGCTACCTCCTCCTCCTCTTATTCTACCCTGCCAATCTACATCACATCTACTTCCAGAATACCGTGCTAGAACTTCATTAGCAACCAAGCTAGGTACAAACTTTTCTAAGTTTTCATAGTCAGTTAATATATTCCAAACACTATCGACACTTGTCGGTATATCAACCGCTGCAAATATCCTACGAGCATTTTGGGGAGCCTTCTCAACTCGTATAGTTGGCTTTTCTTGGATAGATGATTGATGGGTATCTTTTGTTGATGATCGTAGCCTATCAATAGCTGTATGCAATATTGTTTTGTATCGAGGAGAGGATATACTAAGTCTTGAGTTACTCTCTTGTCTTCTCTGTTGTTTGGACAATGGTTTGTACATCTGATGAAGAGCTATTGGAGACATTGCAATACAGCACGAATTCAGAAGAATATAAGCTGAACAGGCTGCTATTAGCTGCACTATCTTCAATCGGCAGTGTATAAACATAACAGATGTCTCCGACGATTAAAAGTATCTTTAAATCAATGTATTAATTTGAGGTAGTGAGATCCCCTTTTATAAATGAATATGAAGTAACTGCAGCTCACTGCTATTCACTGCTATCAAACGTACGAGCACCAAATATTGACCTCTCAAACGTTGTTATTGTGGGTTGTCGACGTGGGTAATTAGCAATGTGGAGGGAAGTTAAAGACTTCCATCGAGGTATCCTAAAGACTCTAAACATCGAACGTTTCTTGCATTCTATCATGAGATCTGTGGGAATTGGCAATGTGTCTTATCTATGAATATATATATATATATATATATATATATATTCATAGATATATATATATATATATATATATATATATATTATGTGAGGGGTTTTATATTTAAAGGTGCACCAATTCCACAGCTCAATCCTCTTGCCTTCAATGATTCTAATCTTTTCCGTGTCTCAGCTGCTCGTTCTTCCTTTCTTGCCAGCTCGAGTCGCTTTCTCTCGACTGCTAGGTTGTTCTTCTTCTGTTGTTTAACAACTGCGGTTGATGCCGCTGTTGTTGAAGCCTTCATCCGCACCTCTTTCACAAGTCGCTTCTTCTCGGCCGATATTCGCTTCCGCTCCTCTTCCTCAAGTCGCTTCTTCTCGGCAGCAGGACCAATATTATTCAATATTTTGATTTCATCGGGGTATTCGCCTTCCTCATCTTGCCCCTTTTGCTCAATCAATTTATAATGTTCTGCCAATGCCTTAATGTTAGCCTTCTTCTCTGGATTCTTCAACATCGTCTCAAGTCTCTTCTTGGCATTCTGAATATTAGTCTTATAGAAATTACGGATACGATCACGAATCTTCTTATCTTCAAATACCCTTTTGTCAAACTCCCATCCATACTTAGTTGCCTCCTTACGAATCAAATGAACCAGTCTGTTAATAAACTCTTGCTGATCACGTGACTGGCACTTGTCGGTACTCAACTCACAATACCTCTTCATGTTCTTACGTAATATCGAATCCAAGGGAGGGTATGCTGTCCAATGGAACCGATCAGCCAATACCGTACCGTGTGAGGGATAACATGATGGTGGTGTACGAGGGTTCGTACGAACCAAGGCCATTGAGAGTAATAACCGCTTCTTCTTCACATCCTTAACGTCGGATAATGAATATCCTTGACTCTGATACATTATTTCAGGGAGACGAGGCGTCCCATTTGCTTTTGACCTCAATATGAAGCCAATTAGTAACAAGCATTTCCGTCTCGTCTTGTCTAGCATCCCTTCATTACTGATGATACGCTGTTCATATGTCCAGATGGCAAGCTCCCTGTTCTTGGAATCATTCAAACTTGGGGTGGCATGACCATGCTCATACTTATACTTGTTGAGTTCTTTGAACATATCTTTCCAATTCCTGAGCTCGGTATCATCATCGCCATCAAGTTGTGAGAAGGGCAATTCCCAACGACTCTGTCGTCGGCGCCTCTTCCCTGGACGCTCATCAATCTCATCTTCCTCTTCACTACTGCAACAAGACAAGTCCAAGTCGTCTTGAGTATACTCACTGCAATCATTTCCACCGTCATCGTCATCATTGTCTGATATTGGGAGAGGTGACTGCTGTTCTTGAACGGGTAATCGAGATGAAGTATCTTTAGAGGTATCTTCAGAGATGAATGTACCATTTGGATTCAATCCCTTTAATCTCGTAGAAGACCTAGATGGCAGTATCGGCTCTGTGGACTTCCTCTTATTGCGTTGTGTCGTCTTGGGGGGAGTGAGTTGTTTCTTCAGTTCGTCAAGCCCTAGTGCTCGGAGTTTGGCTTTATTTCGTGCAATCTTTTGGAGCCGAAAGAGCTCGTATTCAGATAGATTTTCAGTTCCTGTATCTGTATAAATATTTGCATTAGATTCATATATATCACACCCACATATAAAAGGATAAAGTAGACTCACTTGCATCTTCACCTCCTTCATTAGCACCACCTCCATCTCTATTGATTGAACCATCTTCATTACCAGATCCACCTTCATTCTCACTCCCATTGCCCCCTTCGTCAACATTATCATCTCCTTCTGCTTCTTCTCCGCGTTGGCCACTGTAATTACTCTCCCCTCCACCGCCACCACCATTGTTATTATTATTATCATCGTCATCATCTGGCGGTGGATCATCGTCGTCGTCATCATCGCTGTCGTCTAATGGTCCTAAAATGGTGATACATCTCGGATCACACGCTACATGCGTATATGCTTGGGTACTTATTCTTTCGATCTTCAATTCACTAAAGTTCCCATCTCTGTTGAATACTTTTGATAGAACATTACATCTATCTGCTTGACTTGAGCCTAGGGGTTGGGCTCTGACTCGAGTTGTACCAGGGATGATTCTACTAAATAGATCACACGATGGACATTCACCCTCCAACATACCATCAAGACACTCAGTACAATGACCTCCGTTACAACTACCACATGTATGTATAGGATCATCTTCTGAGCCTGGAGATACTGTATGATATGATCAGTAGGGAGATGTATGAGTATATGTGATGAGAGAAAAAGATAGAAACATTACATGTGTAATATCAAAAATACTTACAGCAGTTACGGCATGTTCCAGGCTTCCAATCATTCGACCTGTCTCTCTCCTCCTCCCTCACATGAATGTCCTCAACTGTTCCTTCAGTCATTAGAAATGTATGAGGAGTATCTAATCTCAAATGTATCTTTCTCTCAGATGAAGTATGTTCGAATACAAGACTCCTCGGGTGTTTCATTAGACTATTTGCCACTCGTAAAAATATACTACTTTCTGCAAACTTGGCATCCATATCAACAGCATTAGAAGTGAAGTAATTTTCTCCACTGAAAACTCTAAACTTGACTCGATTAGTTTGGGGAAACTTCCTCCTCAATGAATCTGGTAGACTGATTAGACTATTGCCTTGGCAAGTTCTACATTGATGGCGCCAATTCTCATATGTACACTTCACATATAAAAGACGGTGATCTTCATTGGAGAAGCACTCGTTACAAAACGGCGTTGGACATGTTAAACAACGTTGCAATGGTCCCATGTCAACTCTAGTGCAGGCATGACATTGAGCTGGTCCCGATATGTGGCAAAGTTTCCTAATAATATCATCTTCATCTGTATCATTGACCGTACTTAATGTATACTTTGCATCATCAATTGTACCATTGTCTTCTATATGTTCTATCTTGTATAATGTAGCATCATCATCATCATCATCATCTTGTAGTGTAATAATATCTCCTCTTTTTAATGTAGCATATAGATTTTTATTCCTTCTGACATTCACATGAAGAGCTTGTGAATAACTTTCTTCATCTAGCTCATTGTTATTAATAATATAGTCCAAGAATATATCAGTATCATTGTCAACATCCATTGGACAATAACTACTATTACCAATATTGATACCTTCACAGAAGACATGTAATATCTTACTACCTCCATTCGCCGCATCCCATTTCTGACACTGTGTAATCTCTCCACTACCAGCATCATGATACCAATATACTACTGTAACATTGTATAATACTGATGTGATAAAGCCCTCAACAACTCCCCCACAAGATCCACTATCATTACCGCCATTACCACCATCTCTTCCTTGAAGTAAATCACTAACATATCTATCAACACTACAATATTTTGCATCTGATGAATCCTTTTGCTTTTCAACATACTCTTGTACAGTATTCTTCTCATATGTAAGGGGTTGATTTGCATGGTCTCTTACAAAATTTGCAATAATCTTCTTCAATATGATACCATTGAAACTATAATCTAGTTTGCCAATCTTCTTTAACTGATAGAATAGGACATGAAATATTGAATTACTACCTCTCCATTCGCTATTATTGTCACCTCTAATGATACTGAACTGGTGTTTGCTGAGTATAAGTAAATCACCAATTGTAGCACCATTCTCTTCTTCATCCTCATTTCCTGGAGGTTCTCCCTCCCCATCATCATCATCTGCTAAGTTGTCATTATTATTCCGTGAAAATTGCAATGCCTGTGGTGTTGGTACATTACCCGGATTATATGCTGATCCATCAACAGTGATTCTAGTAACTGTACCTCCTCCTCCATTTCTTCCTCTTCTTTGTTGTTGTACAGTAGCAGAGCCGGGTGTTACTGCTCGATCATTAGGAGTATGATTTTGGAGGTTTTGAGCAGTGGTATCTTCTCTCAAAAGAGATGCTGCGCCTCCTCCTCGACGGCGTTCTGGTTGTTGTTGTGCATCTTCTTCTTCCTCATTATCATCACTACCAGTCTCATTATTGTTACTAGCCGCTTCACTATCAATAAGATATGCCTTATCAAAGAACTTTTCTTTCAACACATACAAATCACGACGCTTGAAAAATATGTATAAGATATGATTGCAACATAACTTGTTGAAGTGCCCCGCCTCTACTTCCATACGGGCTCGTTTCCTTATCGCTCCTACTTTACCATTCTTATATACTATATAGCCTTTGGCGGGTGTAGCACTACCCGCATTTGTCGGCTTACCAATCCAAAGTATATCTCTTGGTATTCCATTGTCGTCGTCCTCCTCTCCTCCTTTGCAAACAGCGTTGGTGCCATATACATTGTTCCTATTGAGCTTATCTCTAACTTTAACATTCGATTCTTTAGGTAGAGGGTATAGGTTGATGAAGTGATTGTCCGATTTGTCACCGTTGATATGATCAATAACCATCGTATCTTTATTGAACTCACCCAACTTTTCATCATCCCATTTGTAGAATGTGAAGAAGACGACATATGACCGAGGCACTTTTAGAAGTTTGATGTAGTCAGGATCTGCATTATCATTATTATTATCATCAGGATCATCAGTTACATTGATTTTGCTATTTGGAAAGCCACTTTTGACATAATTAGTATCGATGTTTGGCCGCTCGGTACATAGCACCGGCGTTGGACTTTCTGTATCTAAATTATTGAAGTATATAAGTCGACCGTAGTTTGATACCCAGAATCTATTACTCTGCATACGAAACTGTTCTCCGGTATAGCCATACTTCTTGAATACTCGTCGATGTACTAAACGCCATTGCTCTTTCTTGTAGTTCTCATGGGACGAGTATATTGATGGAGGACTATCAAACTCTTTGGTGATGATGCCTTCAAGTTTCTTGAGAAGCCTTAACCTCCGTCGATTGTAGCCGTGTTGCCGATCCTCTTCGAGTTTGCTATACTCTAGTTCTCCATAATGTTTCACTAGATCTTCAATGTTGCCTGTTTTGACAGCGTTGAGAAGACCACTCTTTTGTTCAAGAGCTATTTTATTAGAGTTAGGTCCGATGACGATACGCATATTCTGATTTAGTATTGGGATTGGGATTATGTATACATAGATTGCAATGATTTCATATATATACTTATCAGTTAACTGTATGTTCTCTGTTTGCTAGAATGTAAAAGTAATTTTTCGGAAGTTAGGGTTGGAACGGAGATGGCAGCAAGTTGCAAAATTTCAAATGACCCATGAACGGACAAATGACTTTGGTCATTTTATGTCATTGACAGAGGAAACAATTGCTAGCTCAAACTGTCGTGCATCTCACAACTTCATTGAAGTGGTATGAAAGTTGAATTGCAAATTTTGATTTTATTTAGTACTGATGTCCTCTGTAGAAATGTGCCAACTGTTGTGAGTGAACAAGAAGGTGATAATCATATTGGCGTTGAGTAGAATCATCAAAGCTATGTAATTGCTTGATACCAATCAAAGTACTTCACAATTTATAGACACAATAATAAATATGATTCGTCGTGCAGTTACTTCTCCTCTCCGTTTGGTTGTTGGTGATACTCACAAATCTGTTACTCGCCTTGACACTTCAGTGGCGGTACCATCACTAGAGATTGATAATGATGATGAACGAACTGATGTATCTAATGAATGTGATGTCTCATCAGTAGAAGAGGAGAGAGTGGAAGAGGAGGACGATGTAGTAGTAGAAGAAGACGATGAATTACTTCTCCTTGCTAATCAATGGTCTGAGTTTAATATTACATCACTCCGATATGAGGATATTGATTATACGCTTACAGAGATGCCACCGCCTTCAATTTCAGAGCTAGGTTCAGCATTCATACGAGTTTATAAAGCTCCACAGAACTCGAGAAGAATATACGCTGGTATTGATATTCCAGCTAGTATTGAAGAAGTGTGGCTGTTATTGACGGATTATGAACATCTACAACAAGTTATTCCCAACCTTGTCGCTAATGAAGTATTAGAACTATTAACTGGGGATAAAGGTAATGTTTCAACAAACTCTACATCAATGCTTGGAGGAGGAAAGCATTCCAACACTGCTATGAAGTGCAAGATGTTGGCCAATCAGATGAATGGTTCTATTATGAAACAAACTGGAGGTAGTAAGGTTTTTGGTATTAATTTTACAGCAAAGATGACCTTGGAAGTGAGAGAATGGTCGAATGGAATGCCTACTTTTGATGTTAAAGAGAATGGCGATGAATTGGAACGATATGTATTTCCCACACCATTTAAGATCCCATCAATACCACATAGAGATATATCCATGCAAAGTCTTGAAAAGGACAACGGGGATTTCCGAATGTATCAGGGAGTGTGGAGACTGCAACCTTTACCCGGTTGTTCTCTTCAACAAGGAGAAAGTGCCATGAGATTAGCATATGCAGTCGAAGTCTCACCACGACCATATTTACCAGTTGCCTTGATTGAGGGATATATTGCACGAGATCTGGCTGTCAACTTAGAAGCAATTAGAGAAGTCTTTATTGGTTGATATTAATGATATTAGAAAGATGCAGAAGCCGTAGGCCATTGTACAGTTTCTTCCTTTGTTTTGTTGGTGATACTACAGCGTCTTACAAGCATATTATTATCATGTATATCATCAAGATATCATTCAAAACTAGTATCATTGTAATACATCACGGGTTGATTTGCCATCTCTCACTATCATTGCACATCTTCTAACCAATACACATCATATATGTAATCAGCTAATAATTATATCATGAGGAGTTCTCTCTTGCAGCTTTCTCTTTGAATATTAACAGATACTTTTGATTAGTTTCATATCTTTTCTTAGCTTCGTCATAATCTTCTTGTGCGATCATGTTAGCACTTATCAAGTCAGGTAATTCAGTATCATTGACTTGCAATGTAGCCTGTGCTTCTGGTCGTAGTGCTTTTAGTTTTGCTTTTGCCTCGCTCAGTGCAGCAGACGTAGATGATAGTTTACTTTCCTTTTCTTGTAATTCTGATTGGGCAAGGCTTGTTGCCTCTTCTAACTTTATTATTTTTGCTTCCATAATGATTCGATACTTGAGTGTGTTGTAATAATAGAATCCTCAGTATTACCACAACTACTTTTGGTGTATGGTACCTCTCTAGATAATGATGATCAGATTCTTAGTATGTAAATCCACCGGGATTTAACCGCATACAACAACAAGATGTACAGTACTAATCAACCGGATTCGACTGCGCTTTAACAACACATCCAATACATATCAAGCAATCTTCAGCTCAAACCAAACTATCGTACGATATCGTAACATCAAGCAAACTTCAACATCATAACATCAGATAAAAATATTTGTTACCTTGTGGGAAATGCTACACGTGGAGATATCATTTTCCATCATTTGAGTTTGCTTGGTTGCAGTATTGCTTGATTGGCTAATAGATAGTACCAATTGCTCTTGGAGCAGTAATCATATACACCAGCTTCTAATCACATATTAGCAACACTTATCCAAGCTGTGAAGTGAGGCGGTTTTATTATACAAGGATACGCACAACATCATTTTTGGTATCCTTATCATTTATCCTGAAGTTTGATAAAATTGATATCAAAATCTTAATCTTAATACGATATACTATTTATAATGCCATCCCCATCAATATTTACCGTTACAAGACATATAATATCACGTGCAATCCGTGAAACAGGTCAAGCATTAGATCGTGTTGGATTATGGGGTGTTACACAGGCACATCAGGGTAGAAGACTTGGTGCTGATGATCCATTTTTATATAATGACCATTTGAGTAGACATCGAGGTGTGATGGGATTATTACGAAGAGGTCAACCAGTTGGACCTGGATTAACTGCTGGGAATATTGGTGGATTAGATAGGAAACAGATTGGTAGTGATGAGAAGAATATTGCATTCCTTGCACCATGTGCTACACTAATTGGAAATGTACATTTATCAGCAAATACATCTATATTTTACAAGGCGATGCTTAAAGCTGATGTTGCCGCACATGGAATTAATATCATTCAATCTACAGAGGAAGAAGAAGAATGGAAAAACTTAAAGGTGGGTAGTTATGAAAGAAAACAAGATGCCGGCATGTTTGATTCAGGATCAGGTGTTGATCATCCAACAATCGGTGGTGCCAATGGAGGAGGGATATATGTTGGAGAGGGAACAAATATACAAGATGCATGTATGATAACATCATATGAAGGACATACAACTATTGGAGAGTATGTAACTATCGGACATTCTGCACATATACACTCTGCATCTGTTGGAGACGAATCATTAATCGGTATGGGAGCAATACTTAATCCTTTTTGTGTAATAGAGAGTCAATCATTTGTTGCAGCTGGAGCTGTAGTTGAACGAGGCGCAGTAGTAAAAGAAGGTGAGATTTGGGGTGGCAATCCAGCAAAGAAGCTGAGAGATTTAACTGCTCAAGAGAGGGCAAGGTTAAGAATCCAAGCTGAAAAATATATAGAAGTAGCACAGTCACATAATCATGTCGAAGTTCTAGGTGGTAATGTCCCTAATTCATGTATAGAGCATGACCTATTGGGCGATGGCATTACTCCTGATGAGAAAGAGACATCTCAAAAAGTAGAACTGAACGGCATAGAAGATTCTACTGGATCAAACAATACTGAGCAACCAAAAGATGGTGAGAATACAACTCAGGACTTGAGAGTAGAAAATACTCAAAAACAATCTTAATAGCATAAACAAAGAGGTACATAATCTTCTGTGATGGTACTGTATAATAGAAATGTCTCTAGTGTTCTCAATAGCATTGCATTTTTCTTGTATACAACCTCGACACATCTAATAATCCAAAAGCTTAGGAACCATACCTTACCACTTTGGAGGAGTAGTGTAAATGTTGACAAACTCAACACCTTCAAACTTCTCGGCCATTTCAATCTCTACCTCATCCATCAAAACCTCTCCTGTTAGTACATCAAACACCATGATGTATGATCTCTGTTTACAATCCTCTAATGCGCCAGTACAATCCTCCTCTACTGAACGAACAGCTATGGCGTGATGATCTCCGGTTCCTGGGACAAATGCAAATGTTGAGAAACCATGCAAAGGATCCATATCTTTCTTGCTCATTTTAATGTCGACGACTTCTCCGTCATCAAACTTATCATTCACCATAACAATCTTGTTACTTCCCTTCTTTTCATCCTCAACCTCGTCATACATTGTACTAGAAATTCTCCTGGGTAAGAAGACCCATTTCTTCAAATGATCAGACCACAAGATTGCCTCCATGATAATGTCTGCATGCATAACAAAATAAGAAAAGGAATGGTCATTGAATGACATTAAGCAGAGAATCGACACAGATACATTGTTGCAATTCATTCACAAATCACTTACATCCTGGTGGACTTGCACCAACTAATGATCTCACAAAGTCAAACTTGGGCTTCCAATCTTCTCTGCGTAACTCTCCACGTTCATTCAATACTGCAACCCATAGATTGTTTGTATTTTCAATATTACCATTAGAGTCAGTGAACTCTTTTCCCATACTTCCTAGGATAAGTTCATTATTCTTAATCGTTGCCCATTCCCACTTCATACCTTTATCAGTATCACCATCTCCTTCAGTAATGACAAATCGAGGTACAGCAAATGTATCTTTTGCATCCTCACTCGATAGCAGTTCATATACAGTTCCGGTTCTATCATCGAATGATAACAAACGATTCTTATAAATTGTCAACTCCGACAGCTCCATACCACGTCCTGCTTCATTATGTGCTGATACCATGGTACGGTGCTTCTCAAACTTGATAGTGTACTTATTGGAGGAATCATCTCTAGTTAATACTCCTGGTAACAATGTTGATCGGAATAATGGTTTCTTCGAATCTTTCACTTCTGATAACTTATCTAAATCAGTAACAACTGCAAAGTGAAATGTATGATCATCAATAACTGAATCCTGTACATTAAAGTATCCAGGATGGACGGCACCACCCCAATGTTCACGTGCATATGTTGATGAACTACTGCCCCGAATTAAACCACCAAGTTCTGAACCATGACCGCCAATTTCACCCTCATCTGTAAGTAAAACAAGTAAGATTAATAATAATCCTACTCCACCAATAACTGCCTTGGTATTCACACGAACGTAATAGACAAGTTTGGACCATATAGCACCTACTGAACTATGTGCCTCATATGCCATAGATTCAGATCTCGGTGGGGCTGGTATATCAATTGCTTTCATTGTTGTTGTTGTATTGTTGTTGCTTTTTGTTACTACTCTTGTGGGTGATAACTTCTTCTTTTGTTGTTGTTTATTATTAGCAGACTCGATATCAAATTGAATACCTGATGCTGGACTACTAGAACGGCTGTTATTGTCTTTATTAAGTGATGCTAAAGAGGTAGATGACAATTTGTTTCGTCTGAGCATATAAAGTGCTAACTTATTGCAATGAAATGAGCGCAGATGTGTACTTATACTCTCAAAACTGTAAAATTACTCAAACAATATGGAGATTACTCTAACAATATGGGCAGTGCAATTGATATTTATTGAATGCAATATGAGTTAGTAGTAGTAGGAGAGGGCTGATTACAAATTATCATTGCCAATATTATTTTTTGGGGTCATAATCTTCTTCCCCCAGAGAAAGGATATTCATAAAGGGTATCCATGAAAACTCTTACTCCGCTCGCTCCATAAAAAATATATTTTTTGACTGACGTTTTTCTGTAGTATTGTAGGCGGCCATCAACCACAACAATAAGCGGCTAATAAATAGAAGACAAACAATGAAAGTAGTTATATTATCAGTACTATGCTCGGCCGCGGCGGCATTCTCGTCATTCACACCCCGTATGGCAACAACCAATACAGTATCCAACGGATCCAACCTATCAATGAAAATTTATGATTGGAAGCGTCGTACTGCTGACGAGTCTGCAATTCACGAGGAGGAGTTTTTCTTTCATAATATCCGCTCAGCACCCGGATCACGTAAGCGTAAGAATCGTAAGGGGCGTGGTATTGCTGCTGGACAGGGGGCCACATGCGGATTCGGTATGAGAGGACAAAAGTCACGTAGTGGACGTCCCACCCGACCTGGATTTGAGGGTGGACAACAACCATTATACAGACGTTTGCCTAAATTCCAAGGACGGCCAACCGGTCCTGGACATACGAAGGAGGTATTTAATTTAATCAAGTTGGATGATATTAATTCCGCTGCTGAGGGATCAACTGTTACCTTCGATTCACTCCTTGAAAGTGGTGCCACAACTAAGGCCAAGTTTGATATTCACAAGGTTGTAGTTGGACGTGAGGACTTTACTGCCAAGGGTGTTACTGTACAGGCACATGCATTTACAAAGGGTGCACAGAGTGCTATTGAGGGTGCTGGTGGAAAGTGTGAATTGTTAAGTAAGACTACTAATGCTGTTCTTGCATAAATGCAGGTTTTGTAAACGAGAAGAATGGGGAGGAAAGAGGATCATGTACCTTAAATGGGAAATAGAGAGTTGTTCTTAATAATTTGATTGTTACAAGAAGATTACTGTATTTGTTGAAAGATTTTCTGTGTGTTGTTTATTAATAATATCCCCCCAGTTTGGGGTATGTGCACATCATGTGTCAATTACTCCCTAGAGAAGGGGGGAGGAGAATACACTCGGAATAAACCTCATTAGCAATTAATGTAAGCATACATACTTTAATCGCAACGACAATCTCGTCTCCAAGTGAAAAATGACTGGCCAAATTGAGAGAAGACGTTTGCAACTATGGTATGATGACTCTGGAGTTACTCCTCTCCTCCCAACAGATCCGCGGCAAGCTTGACCCCGCTGAATTGCTGAAAACTTAATCACAGTAGATAGACAGAAGTTGAAGGGAAGAATAGAAAAGAAAGAGACACTTTCAAAACGTTGTCCTGGTTTACTTTTAGATTAAGATCACAAATCTATTTCCTAAGAAAACTAGCCACTCATGATCAAAGAAGCGAATGTATTCAACTTGATATTGACTTCTTCTAGACAATTGAGTTATTTTTTTAATAAGATACGGCCCTGCAAGTGGTATACTCTTGAGGATGCCAAAGCTTTCTTATCCTGAAGTATATGCTGGCAAACCTAACCCGGTAATGTTCTTCTGTTGTTTCGTAGCCCTAACTTGTGGTAGTTCCATTTCAATTGATACGGTGTCTGGCTTTGTAGTTTCCATCGATAGTATTCGAACTAATGTAACACTAAAGCATTTGGCAATGCCGTTCTCACCCTTGATGAGGGATATGCTCAGGCCTAAATCAGTTCGATTCTTCATGGCACCTCTAAGGACTATGGATTGGGACTTGTCTTCATCCCCCTTATCTGTGGCATCGGCAGGGGCACCAGTAAGGGCAGGTGTTATCATTTGACTTATAAGATCAAACGCATGTTGCAAATCCTGTCTTGAGGTCATGTTGAATATAGTCATGGCACAAATCTCCTCCTTGGTAAATTCAGATAGCTGGCAGAAGATCGAGTTGCAATCAACAAAAGCTCCGCCGAGGGAGGCAATGGCCATTCCAACAGAGCTATTGTTGAATATGAACTGGTAATCATTTGAGTTAGTGGGTACTGTGGCAGCAGCTTGAGCTGCGTCAGGTTGTGCTAGTGCTGCATTATTCATTGGAAGAATACCGTTACCCTGACCTGGCAGACCTTGAGCACCCAGTGGCATCTGTTGCTGAGCGATGGCTTGTTGAACAGCAGCGGCTTGAGCATCTATACCAAGTCCTGAGGCACCCATGGACATGTCGATACCCTGTTGTCCCATATTAGCATTGGGGGTTACCCCAATTTGTTGCATCTGCTGAAGCATGATTTGTTTGTCCCTGTGGTTTAGATATGAGAAAGTAACAAGGTAAAGGATGAGAAACACATCCCTTCGAGAGTCATAGCACATGTGCACTGCGTCTGATCCATACTCACATTTCCCACTGAACCTGTTGCTGTTGCAATAGATTAATATAGTTCGCCGCCTCCGATAGCACAGAACTCTTAGTTCCCTTGCTAACAATCACTCCTCCTCGAGATAATAATGTGCGCAGGTCATCAATCTGTCGGGCAATACGGCAACTTCGTTCCTTCTCTCGTGCGTTCCGTTCCTTGCGTTTATCCGAGTCTGTGGTAGCACTTGCCTTACGTTTGGCACCAGGCTTCGCTTGTTGAGATTTTGGACCTCCTGCAGAGCTTGATGGATTCGACACCATGGCAATTCCAGATGAGTTGGGAAGAGCATTGATCATTAGACCATTGTTAGTGGCTGCCACTGGCACTCCGGCACTATCTGAGCCAGATAGTGACGACAGAGGCTGGGATGACGCATCAACACTGCGGATCGCATCAGTGGGATGTTCATGATCGAGTGAGAATCTCGCCTGCTTCGCCGGTGGACGACCCTCATTTGAACCATTAGACTTCTTGGAGGATGTAACAGAGCTTGCTCTGAGTAACGAGGCAAGACCATTGTTCTTGTGTGTGCCCATGGGACCGCCGGGGAGAGGCCCATTAGCACTCACTTGATTGCTGCCATCGGCATTTCTGTTATTCCCCCATTGTTCCTCTTCTGTCTTGTATCCGTCATCTTCTTCATTACCACCTTCATTCCCCTTTTCATTGCCTTTACCCTTGTTGTTAGTGACTGGTTTGGACACTGCCTTGCGCTTCTTGTTGGGTGTGTCCTTCTTGTTGTTGGATCCATCTTTTCCATCTAAAATGGGGAGGAGGAAAGTAGAGGATAAAAGATATGAGTTGAAGCATATAAAATGAGAACAATCGAACACTGCACAGACGTGAAAGTAAGACACATACCTGAGGCATTCTTTTCCCCGACAGTGTTGCCCTCTCCCGATGACTTGTTCTCTCCACCCTTACCAGCTGCGGCGGCGGCTGATTCGTTAGTAGCCACCCATTCCTGATTTGAACTCGTAGTTAAACTACTTATGGTACTCTTCCCACCCGAGCTGCCATCATTGCCTGAATTACTCGATGCACTCCCCCCTGAATCATTATTATCATTCTCACTCGAACTCGTGGATGATCCCGACCCTTCCTTACCATTTGACATTTTAGGATCAAACTTTACCTTGTTTTGTTTCTTACTGCCACTGCTGGATGATTTACTATTCTTCTTACTTGTCGAGGAACTACCCTTGCTATTCTTACCCTCATTACTCCCGGAGGTATTACCCTTCTTGGTACTCTTGTGATGATGTTTAATACCAATAATCTTACCCGGGATGCCTTTATTATCGTTGTTGTCATTAGTATTATTGGAATTGCCATTATTATCATCCTCGGAGCTACCTTCACCGCCATTCGAACCATTCACGGCGCCCTCTCCGCTATCAGAGTTCGAAGGTGAGGATGTGCTATCAAAGTTGAAGTTCAATCCAAAGCTAACAATCGAATCTCCCACACCGCTATTACCATTTATGCTACCCATGATGTTTGACCCTATGGTATTTTGATGCATGAGTTGATTAGTAGTACTGGCGGTGGTACGTGCTTGGGCGGCTGTCATTAAAGTGCTACTTTCAATTGTTCCTGATGATTCATTGGCAAACGATAGAGCACGCTTACGACGAGGTTGAGGGGGGTTATTGGTACCACTACCCCCTTCTCCTTGAGCTGCTGCTTGGGGTGGTTGTTGTACGGCTGGGGGTATTGAAGTAGAGACAGCAGCCTTCTCCCCGCCACTACCCCCACCTACGGATGTCACGGCGGCATCACTATTGAGTGTAGCCGCATCATTTGCAGTACCAGTATTATCTGCCTCTGCATCTACCATACCGGATAAACCAGTTAGAGAGTTAGCGGCTGTAGTTGCCTCGTCATCTACTTGCTCTCCTTGTGTCATGATATTAAATTTGTGTTTCTTTTTTTTAGTACACAAGATGTGTTTCTAGGTTATTAATTATAATATTATTGATGGCTAGATTATTGTATGGTTGTTGATGTTACTGTTTACTATTTGTGTTAGTTGCAATTTGCCTTCTGGTGTTGCATCTGGCTCCAACGTACTTATTCTACCTATGATGGAATCGAGAATGCTGTGAGCGTCAGGGCCACGTCACCTCCTTCAGAAATAATTGACCTTCTCGCGAGTGGATACCGCGAGCTAAGCTAAAGTGTTTACTTTATTTTAGAGACTTTAATTGTGTACATTAAGATTAATATACCACCACATCCATACCTATGCCGCCTTTAGTGTGCTCATCTTCATATTAAAGCTGTGATGGTGCATGTCATTTGGTTGGCCTAACGTCCTATCCACTGTTATCACCCTGTCACCTGCCTTGGCCATTCCAAGTTCAACTGCCGTTCTCATTGCCTCAGCTCTTAGCGTACCCATTCTAGTCTCCTTACTTAGTGGATCAAGATCACTTTGCAGCATCATTGGTAATATACCTCTGTGTAGTTGAAGACGCCTTGCTACCTGAACATCAGTACAAAATGCAAGTACAGGCACTGTAGGTCGATGACTTGCAACAACTCTCGCCACATGCCCTGTTGATGTAATGGCAATAATCAACTTGCATCCTAAATCACGAGCACTCTTTACTGCGCTTTTTGCAACTCCATGCAAACATTGATCCTCCATAAGTGATGTAACATCAACAAGCGATTCATTCACATTTATCCTGTTCATTCCATGTTGCGCCCCATCAATAATCTCATCAGCTTCCTTGGCAATCATTCTCATTGCTTGAACACTTTCTACAGGGTAGGCACCGGCAGCGGTCTCACCACTGAGCATTACCGCATCTGCCCCGTCTAACACCGCAGTTCCAACATCCGTCACTTCTGCTCTTGTCGGCCTAGGATTCCTTTGCATCGAGTCTAACATTTGTGTAGCGACGATCACAGGCTTACCAACTTCGTTACACTTTGTTACCATCATTTTCTGCGCCGCAAATACCTTTCTAAATGGAATCTCAACGCCTAGATCCCCCCTTGCAACCATGATACCATCACTCTCCCGAAGGACTTCATCGAAGTTATCTACACCTTCTTTACTCTCAATCTTGCTTATCACAAGTGGTCGAAGTGGAGCTGGGGAACCATCAGTTGGTTGAGGTAGTTCAGCAATGCATCTATCTAAAAAGGCCTTTACTGATCGAACATTACCAGCAGTTCGAATGAAACTTGCGGCAACAAAGTCTGCCCCAACTTCACAACTCCATTTGAGATCCCTTTTGTCTTTTTCTGTCAATGCTGGTAAATCAAGCTCTGTATCAGGAAGATTAACACCCTTGTTCTTTTTTATTGGGCCCGAGTTTAGAGCGACAGTAGTTACGCTATTATTCTCAACATGAGTGACCTCAACTATGCAGTAATGTTGAAAGTATATCATGAGCATTTGAGTTGAGATATACAAAACAAAAGCGGTGTATACTTACGTGCAATTAACCCATCATCAAGTAATATCTGACTGCCTACACCAAGAGTTTTGGCAATACTTTGATAATCAATGTTCAATCTGTGTGGTGCATCTGGCGAAGATGGAGCAACATCATTCGATACATCATCAGTCGTAACCTCAACCACTGACCCTTTTGCAAACTCTTGAACATCAGCATTTCCCTGCAATGGTCCAGTCCTTATCTCTGGACCTTTTGTATCAACAAGTATAGCTCTTACATTACTTGGTAATACCTTTTTTGATCCAGCAGATAGAAGTGAATGTCTTCCAGCAGCTGACCGCACAAGCTTCATGTTGGCTTCGGGATATGAATAATCAGCTCCAGCGTGAGAAAAGTTCAACCTTGCTACATCCATGCCATTTGCAACCAAAGCAGAGACTGGTTCTGCTGTATCTGTCGAGGGTCCAAGTGTACATACGATTTTAGTCATCTGGAAATATGAGTTGTTGCAATTTAGTGAGCGTAAGATATGATATGTCAACGAAGCATGCATATGCAATAGTTCTACATACCGTTCCCTTCTCTATGGAATCATTTATTGTTTATCATATAACATATATTATTGCGAAAGTTAGAGATTATAACGTTGCAAAGAGTAAGCATAAGAATATGATGCAAAAAAGACATAAAAGAGAACACATTATGTGATCACCTGGACTGAAACTCCAAACGTCTGTGGCCGCATTATACCAACGACGACAAGTGATGGCACTATCTTTGGTGTGACGGCGTATGGAAGGCAACATATTCATCAATAGCGGTAGCAGTGATATTATGAGAGAAGTACCATACGATGTGAGTTATTATGAGAGTCGAGAGTTGAAAATCTTATGTCCGTGCGTCACCCTATGTATTGTTGAAGAAGACAAACACTGGTAGTGGTGTGGATATATGTATGTAGTAATTAAATCATACCGTCCTCTCCTATAATAATAATAATGAGTCTCAAGCCATATTTAGAAACATTAATCGTCGGTGATCGCCGTCTAACATCGGAGGAAACATTCAATGCATTCTCTATAATCTTAACTGATAATCCACCTCAATGTCAAGTAGCATCACTATTAACATTACTACGCGCACGGAAGGAAACTCCACAAGAAATTGCGGGTATGGTCCGTGCAATGAATGAGGCAGCTCTAACTGTTGATTGTGGAGATAAGAAACTGTTAGATATCGTTGGAACTGGTGGTGATGGTGCAGATACTATCAATATATCAACTGCAAGTGTTGTTTTGGCTGCGGCATGTGGTGCCACTGTTGCCAAGGCTGGTAATCGTAGTGTATCATCATGTTGTGGTTCAGCTGATGTATTGGAAGCACTTGGTGTTCAAGTGGACTTATCACCTACACAAGTTGTAGAATGTGTTGAAAAATGCGGTATTGCCTTTCTATTTGCACCAATTAATCATCCTGCAATGAAGGCAGTGGGCCCTGTTCGTAAACAATTGGGTATTAGAACATGCTTTAATATCCTAGGGCCTATGGTTAATGCTGCCAGTGCTCAACGAGCTGTTATTGGCGTATTTCATGAAGAGTTATTAGAGTTAATGGCCGAGACATTAAAAGAGGTTGGTAGAGTTGATCATGCTGTTATTATCCATGGTGTTGGATTAGATGAAATTAGTCCAATGGGGCCGGCTACAATTGTTGAGATTAAAAACACTGCCCCTGATGGAGAGGCTAGAACATATACAACCCGTACATTCCAATTTGATCCATTAAGTGTGGGCATACCAAGATGTAAAGTTGAAGATCTTAAGGGAGGAGATCCAGAACAAAATGCTAAAGAGTTTGAAAAGGTATTAACCGGAGGAGATTATGAAGTAAATGCGAAAAAGGATAGTATTGTATTGAATGCTGGAGTGGGATGTTATGTATACGGACTGACAGAGACTATCGAGGAAGGGTGTGCATTGGCAAAGAAGACATTAGTTGAGGGTAAAGCCGAAAAGGTATTAAATAGTTGGAGAGATATTTCAAAAGAGATAGCTGGTCGGGGATAAAACGAACTTATCAGCATTTTGATAAGAAGGAATATCTGGTGTGTGTATGTGCAGTAGAATGAGAAAAGTAGAGACGCATCTTAATTGTCTATTGTATGTATAAATTTCAGAAAAAGAGTGAAGTATGTCTGAGGATTAGTATCTTAGTTCATAGAGCATTTGCTATGTAAAACGCAACAATCTAGAAGTAGAAGCGGCCCTCCTGCAATTACTCAACTGTTGAATATTTCATTAGTATCCCTTCTTCTTACTACCGGAAACAATATCATCAATACGAAGAATCATACATGCACTCTCGACGGCTGTCTTGATTGTCTGAATCTTTACACTAAATGGCTCCCAAATACCAAACTCTTCCATATCTACCAGCTTGCCTGTTGTCCCATCAAGACCCCAATTGCATTTAGGAAATGATCCCTCATCTGCCTCTTCATATGCTGATGCATGTTTTGCCCTTAGTTCGGTAACCGTTCGGATAACACTCACTCCACAATTTTGTGCCAGCGTTCGTGGGATAACTTCCATGGCCTCCCCAACAGCCAAGAAAGGGCCCTGTTGAACACCCTCAAGCTTTAGCCCAGCCTTGCGAAGGCCTACAGAGACCGCCATTTCCGTAGCACCGCCTCCAGGCAAAAGCCTTGTATCAAACACAACATTACGGACAACCTGCATAGCATCAGTCAAGTTCCTTTCAATTTCATTCAGCACATCCTTACTGCCTCCACGAAGGATGATAGTACATGCCTTTGGATCCTTACACTCCTCGAAAAAGGCAAAGTACTCCTCTCCAATCTTGCGCATCTCAAAGAGGCCACATCCAGTTCCAATATCAGTTTCCTGGATCTCATCAGTACGGCTGACAATAGTTGCACCTGTGGCACGGGCTACACGATTATTATCCGTCTTACGTAACCTCCTAAACGCGGTAATATTCGCCTTGGCAAAGTAGTGTTGAGCTAAATCACTAACTCCCTTTTCCGTAATGACAATATCCGGTTTGAAGGCAATAATTTCCATACACATATTCTCAACATATTCCTCTTCCATTTTGAGTAATGTATTCCAATCTTCTTCATCGGTAATTTCAACATTTGTCTGTGACTCTCCCTTTTTGTATTCAAGGGGAGTGTCCAACAGGAGGATACGTGGATTTTCTATACGACGGCGCATCTTTGAATGAGTAACATCCTTGTTAAACATAACACCTGATAAAACAGCACAGTCGGAGATTTCCCCTCCAGGAATCTTTTCCACTTTGGCATAACGTTTAATATCAACTTCCATTTTCTGAGAGTAAACGTCACTAGCACCATGAGACAAGGCTGACGGAGTGGGCATTTCACGTGCCACGGTAAGGACTGCCTTGAGTGCCATATCAATCATAATATCATTCCATCTAGATGAGAATTTGGTACCAATACAACTTTGGACTAATGATTTCATACGATCTGTATCATTCACATCCACATTCAGTGCCAACTTTTCACAAATGTTTAATGCCTCCTGTAGTGCGTAGTTATATCCCCGTACAATAACTGTTGGATGGACATTCGTCCTGACAAATGGTTCAGCATTTATTAACATTTCGCCCGCAAGGATAATAACAGATGTAGTTCCATCGCCCACTTCCTCATCTTGGGCACGGCTTAATTCAATCATTGATTTTGCAGTCGGGTGTGAAACATCTACCTCGCGGAGTATACAGTTTCCATCATTTGTAATAACTATCCCACCCATTGGATCTAGAAGCATCTATTTAATCGTAGATGTGATTTAATGGAAGAGAAAGTTAGCACTGCATCACCACAACCAACACTAAAAATCTCAACTAAGAAGTACTAGATATTACTCACCTTGAGCATCGATCTAGGTCCTAGTGTACTCCTAATAATATCTGCCACAGCTCTAGCCGCTGCTATATTTCCTATTTGAGCTTGTCTCCCATGTGTTCTTTGGGTCTTGGAGTCTATTGAGTATGTTGAGAAATGTGTGGTTAGAATACGGAGTTGCAATTATATATGATATGGAATGGTTTGTTGTTGAAATGCATTTGATATAGGGAAACGCCGCCGCCAAATCTCGACCAATTCGTGATAGTACAATATATATCCACAACGATATCATTTGTATCACATTAAGATAGAATATAACACTTGCACCACAACACCAACCATTAATTGCAATGAGCAATGACAAAAGGCCAAATGTTGCAATATAATTACCAGCACATCTCCTACACTAAAAATACCAAAACTTACTCAAGACCATTACTTGGCCTGGCATGGGAGCTTGCATATTTATTCGAATTTATTAATAATAGGAGATAACAAAAGAGACCAACGTAGAGAAGAAAGGAGAAGATTGAACTAGAGGGTTTGGATTACTAAATAGCCGTTTGATCGCTAATCGCATATATTTGCTTACTGCCTACTTTCTTTTGTGAGCATGCTAGTTGCGAGTTGCGATATGTTGTCAAACGATGCCGCCATCATGAACTACTCCTACTCAATATGATCTAATATACTAGGGATAGGTGTGGTAGGTGGGTGGTACAATGGCCGCATTACTATCCACTATTCATCGATGTTTACATCACTAATCACAATCACACACTGACGTGTGGCCTGCACAGCTATTATGTTAGAGTTGAGGAAAGAATCTGTAAACATATTATTCTGCAGGTGGACACTGTTCACATTCACCATTCATCAGACATAAATCATCCTCGAACCATTAAATATCTCTGTCGTCTCCAGTATATATTATATGAAAGTAAAGCAATAAAATGGCGGACACAACAACACTCAACAAGTCGGTATCAGCACTGTCAAACTTGGAACACTTCTACAGTCGTCGTCGAACTGCATCAGTTACCATTGTTGCTTATACTATACAACAATCATTTCTACTTGGATCTTCAGTAGTTGCCAGTGCTCTTCTGAGATTTTATACCCCAGGTACAATTGATGAGCATCCTTTCTTCCCTCGTGATAACCAAACATATGCTTTCAATGGTTTATACGCATTGGCATTGGTGTTGCTTGTATCATATGTTCTCGGTGCGGAGTTTATTATCCCTATTGTTCGGAAACATCCAACATCAAAGAAGACTATTGCAACGATCCTTGTCACCTTTGTACCTATATCGTTTCTTCTTGGCGGAGTAAGCGCATCAATCCATTACAATGTACCATTAATGTACATATCATTTGCTGGATTCCTGGGTTTGGCACTAGCAATTCACGATGTTGTAACGAGACTTGAGACTATGCAGTGGTGGGCAGTCGATGGAAAGAAGAATGTTGGTGTCGGAATCATTGGATTGACATCCGGCTGCTCGAGTATATTCTACACACTGGTCACCGCATGGATTCTCAACTACTCCAAGAGTCTTTCGACTACCCTGTATACTTTGTTTGGCATCCAAACCATTGTGAGTTCGTGGATCGTATATGCCATTCAAAGTGGTAAGATGGACTCTCCTCCAAAGCCTGATGATGTTAAAAAGTGGATTGATGAGTCGAAAGAGCAGGAAGAGACATTTTCTGAGGCTCTAGAGAATGATGAAACAGAGGCAACAGAAGCAGAAGAACAACAGGAAGAGGAAAGGCAGCTCTCATCTTTGTTGGATGATACACAGAGTACTCTACAGGAATCATATCAAGGCGGTGATAGTACTAGTAGGTCTCCTCTTCTACCTCAAGGTTTGTCATCTGAGCCGTCAATGGCTCGTCCATTTGGTACTACTGCATCGATACCTGTTGTTCTCAAGACCCGAACGGAATGCTTGAAGTATCCAATGTTCTATGCCAATGCTTTTACGTCAGCTTTGTTTGGCCTGGAAAGTCCGCGTTTTGTATTGTTTTATTGTATGAAAGGGCAACCCACATGTACTACTAACACACAAGTTACAAACCCTTCTCTTTCATCTTCATATACCGTGAAACGCGCATCTCCAGAACGGATATGCGACTAAGGGTAAGTGAGTTTTGAGAATCTTGGATACTTTATTATTTCAAACCAGAGATACTCATATCATATACACTTCGTTCACAGTGCTCCTTAGCAGTATGTTTGAGCTTGTGTTCAATCTCCCTCTAATGACGTCTGCATATTTGAGCGCATTATCACTTTTACTCTTCGTCTTTGCCAGAGGAATCTTTCCGTACTTCTTCCTCGATTCAAAGTGGTCTGCGTCAGAGATGAGTATCGTAGCCTCACTTCTAAGCTGTATCATGTATGGTATATTGCCTACTGTCATTGGCAACCCAAGTTCTGAGGGCGGCTTCTCTTGGAACCTCTTTGGGTTTGTCATCGTGAAGAGCTTTGTCGGAGCTTGTTTTGCCTGTTTATCGTCGGTCAAGTCGGCTGTAACAATTGATGTGATTGGTGTTGCCAATATTCGTATGATTTCCTCGTATTCTTGGGATGTGGCGGGTGTTGGGTGTGCTCTAGGGCCCATGCTTGCCTTTACAATTATGATGTCAAGATACTACAGCGGTATGACGTATGCCGAGGCGATCTCGTTATTCTTCTATATCGCGAGTGGTATTGCTTTTGTGAATACAGGCTTGTATGTGATCCTACACCAAGCCATCAAGAAGAATTGAGTATCATGGGGTTCTTTTGTGGCTTGTTGTGTACAGAAAAGGGATTGTTTAACTGATAGTTTGACGACTAATGTAAAGAAGTTTGAATGAAAGTAATAGCAGCAGCTCATCTCATCCATCATATCAACTTCTATTGTCAAATACCTAGTAAGTATGTAGCCATGATATGCACTTTTTGGTATCCTTTTGGTATCCTTTTATGAGAGTGTAGGCATTAAACAACAATTAACAATTTAGCTTAGTTGAGTTGTCGTTGTGGGCGGGCGCGATATATATCGTTTATATCATAGAATGGCAGATTCAGTACCACCTGCATCATATAAAGATGTGCAAACATCAGTAGAAGTACCAGTAGACGCATCATCTACTACTGCAACAAAAAAGGAGAAAAAGGCTAAGCCATCCAATATTGTGATACCTCCCAAGAAACCAAAGTTAAGTAAAGCAGAACGACGAGCATTACAAGAGGCGCAAAGAGCTGCCAAGGCTGCTTCTGGTGGTGGTGGTAAACCAAGTGGCATATCGTCAGATAAAGGGAACAAGAGTAGTAAAGGCAAAGATGGTGCATCATCTGCAACCAGTAAGAATGATGTAACCAAACGAGCTCCCGAGGAAAAGAAAAGGAGAGATAGTATTGACGGAGATGGCCATGATAATAAATCAGGTAGTGGAGAAGATAAGATGGTTTCTCTCTTCTCTCATTTACCCCGTCCAAAGGCTCCGGTGGAACTTCATAATCAGTTATCTTCCATTTCATCATCGGCAACATCAAGCAACAATAATAATACTCAACAACAGATACACCCTGCTATATCAACATTAGGTCATCTATACCTTACTCATTCTCTACTTGGTGGGAATACCCGATGTCGTGCAATGCTTCAAACATTTGCATTACTATTGCAATCTTATACACCTCCATCTACAACAAGGGACTATCGCCATGATTTGGATCATAATGTACTTAAACCGGCGTTTCAATATTGGACTACACAATCACGACCACACTCTGTTAGTATGGGGAATGCTTTCTCGTTCTTAAAATTGGCAGTGGCTAATTTGGACCGTGAATTGGATTGGAATGATGCACGTCAAATCTTATTAGAAAGTATGGAGGCATATGTTACAGAACGAATTGAGTATGCCGGAAAGGCTATTTCACGACATGCAGGGAGCAAGATACAAGATCAAGGTGATGTGATATTGGTATTTGGCAAAAGTGAAGTGATTAATCGTCTTTTATTAGATGCTGCGTTGGTAGATAAGAAGAAATTTCGAGTAATTGTTGTGGATGCTCGACCTTTGCTGGAAGGTAGAGATACACTTGAGATATTATCAAGGGCGGGTATATCATGCACATACGTTCTATTAAATGCATTATCTTACTTGATGATGAGGGAGGTGACAAAGGTATTCTTGGGAGCTTCTGCATTAATGAGTAATGGTAGTGTGTTGTCTAGAGTAGGTACTGCCTGCGTGGCACTGTTGGCAAACTCGAATCATATTCCTGTCTTGGTGGGATGTGAGACATACAAAATTTGCAACCGCGTGCAATTAGAAAGTATCACTAGTAATGAGTTGGGAGATGCTGAGGAGGTAGCATGTACAGACTGTGCAAGATTGAGGCCATCGAATCAGTGGAGTGAAATTATGGAAAGTCGTAATAATAATGGTGGGGAAGAGAAGAAGAATGAGGATGATGTATTGTCGGATTGGAAAGATCAGCCAAACTTGAAGCTACTCAATTTAATGTATGATTTGACTCCATCTGACTTTGTAACGGGAATCGTAACAGAGGTCGGAATATTACCTCCAAGTAGTGTGGCCGTTTTGCTTCGAGAAATGAGTCCGGATTCTCAATTTAAAACATACACTGCTTAGTTTAAAGGTAGTAGATAGCTCAGAGATGTCACTTATTTATAGCTTAGCTTTATTGCGCTTCATTAAGAATTCATTTAACCGTAACCTTTGAAAAGAACGACAGCTTTGGATAAGATGACTCTAAGTATGCATTGCCTTTAGCTTGAATCAAACCTTGGTTTGGTCCTTTCCCAGATGGTGCCCCTTCCCCATATCCTGCATAAAACTTATCAACCACATCCATTCCAGATACTACCTCCCCCAGAGGCGAAAAACCTTGTTTGTCTAAGAAAGAATTGCGATCTGCTAGGTTGATGAAAAGCTGCGTTGTCCTCGTTCCCTAGGGGGGGGGGGGGGGGGGGGGGGGGGGGGGGGGGGGCAATGAAAAAGTAAGTCATTGCTGATGTACACATATTAGATGAATGACAAGAAACACCACTTACCGGCCCTGCTGTTGCAAATACAACAGTACCTCGTGAATTGGTAACCTTTACTGGATCATCCTTTAGATTTCTCGACTTCCATTCCCTGAACACATGATGAGGTTAGAGATTATATAATGACACACAAAACTATAATAATACTTACCTTTGAAGATCAGGATCCCCGTTAATACCAAACTGAGAAACAAATCCAGGAAGAACACGGAAGATACGACAACCTTCAAAGAAACCATTTGAACTCAAAGTCTCAAATCGTTCTGCACCAATCGGAGCCCATTCTGGATGTGTTTTGATTACAAACGTTCCAGTGCCACCCCCATCAAGATTATCGACAGTAAACTCAATTAGTTTTCCGCCATCTTCTTCGGCATTTACTTTTGATGGATAGATAGATGCAGCCATACCCATTCCAGCAGCAGCCAAAGTGTTAATCGCATCTTTGCGAGTGATGTCATCATTGGAGTTGTTTGCAGCAAATAGTGATGTTGATATCGCCGATCGAGCCACAGATTTTGATACGCTCGAGAAGGCTGCTGCCTGCATAAATTGCAAAGCAAGTAGAGTAATAGCAGTGATACCAATCATTATATATAATACAATAGCTTCTTCTCTTCACCCCTTATTATCGAGAGAGTTGATGTTTTTCTATCTTTTTAGGATATCGTATCGTACCTGATGCCACAGGCAAAAAAGCATTGTATTGCTCGCTCACCAATCATTGCCTCTCTTTATCTTCCAGGATATACCATACAACTACGACGATCAGTCTGAGATATATGATTGGTAGTCTGCATAGAATTGCATTTTATATTTGAACATATTATCATTTATAAAAAGTTTCATTATTAGAGGTACAATACACTAACTCTGGACATAATAAGTAACTACCAACCATGACGATTCAAATTCGATGTCATTACGATGTATTGAATGTAGCTCGTGATGCAGATGCTGCCACGATAAAGAAGGCACATAGAAAAGCAGCATTGAAACACCATCCAGATAAGAACATGAATAAGTCTAAAGAAGAACAAGAAGAATCGGGAGCTGAATTCAAGTTGATTCAGGCAGCATATGAATGTTTATCAGATCCTCAAGAGAGGAAGTGGTATGATGAACATCGTGATATGATATTGCGAGGAGGTGTGGATTCAGGTGGTGCTGATGGAGGTGATGGGAGCTCATTTCTATATGATGTGATACCCTATCAATATGCAGGATGTTATGATGGGTATGATGATGATAACCCAGAAAGCTTTTATTCTGTATATAGTGAGGTATTTAAAGAGATATATCAAGGTGAAAGGGATGGGTATATATCAGAAGGGAATATAGATATAGAAAAGATGTCCAACATACATTTGTCTGAGGTTGAATTTGGAGATTCAAACGCCGATTGGGAAGATATACTTGCATTTTACAATACATGGGAGGGTTTCACTTCATGTCTATCATTTGCTTGGGCAGATATCTATCATCTACATGATATTAAAGAAGCACCGAATAGACGTATCAGACGATTAATGGAAGAGGATAATAAAAAGAAAAGAAAGGCCGCAAAAAAGGAACGTATAGAGGAGATATGTGCATTGATACGATTTGTAAAGAGACGAGATCCAAGAGTTAAAGCACAAAGAGAGAAGTCTTTCCGAGAGCAGGCATTAAAAGAAGTAGAAAGGAAGAAAGAAGCTGAACAAAGGAAGAAGGACCATTCTGCAGCTAAAGAGGTATGTTTATTCTTTTGTATATAGTATACGCCTTCTATCAATAATTTGCTCACAGTTTAATAATCCGACACTTAGGAGTGGAGAGCTGAAGCAGAACGAAATATGGCAGAACAGGAAGCTGCCGATCTTGATGCTGGAAGAGTACGCTTGGCTGATTTGAGTGATGATGACTACGACTATGGAGGAGGCAAACGGAAGAAGAAAAAGGGTAAGCGAAAGGGCAAAGGGAAAGGTGGTAGAAAGAATACACCTGAAGAAGACAATGAAAATGATGTGGTCGATAGTGAAGAAGTGGCCAACATAAAGACAACGTCAGATCATGATACATATTGGGAAAATGGTGTATGCCACCCAGTCAGTAATGCAGATGATGTCGAAGATGGTGATGCGAATAATGAAACAAACGAGGACATTGAAGATGATCTATGCAATGTCATAGATGATATTGATATATCAAACGATGATAATTATAGCAGTGAGGAGTCTTCATCTGAAGAAGAACCTGAATCATGGCGATGTGAGTGCTGTCGTAAAGACTTTAAAAGCAAATCACAATTCGACAATCACATACGCTCCAAAAAGCATAAAGAGAAACTCAAGAAATACGAACTAAAGCTACAAAAAGAGGCTGAGCAGAGTGCGCTTGACGATATGATGAACGAATTGTCTGAATAAGAGCTAATAAAGTAAATACAGCATTTTCCCCTTCACATGCCCTCTGTTATTTTGTTCATGTATGTAGGCAAACTATGTAGGCAAAGATCTCTCTAGCAACAGCCGAGGCACAAAAGATTAACATTACAAGAAATAATCTGGTGTACGTCTATTCACATGTGGTTCTCCTCTCCTCGGTGCTGGATCAAACTGCAAAAATGTTGGCTTGGATTTATCATTCTCATCCACCTCCATAATAGCTGCTTGATTGCCACACCTATAACAATAGTTTGGTGCACTAAATATCGTCACTACATTCTTCTCATGACTCCAATTATAGCCCTCCATAACGAGTTGATGTGCTCGTGCCACCAATGTTAACCCATTCCGTTGATTAAACTGTTCACTAACATCTTGACCGAATGTAAATCCGGCACCCCTTGGACTTATACCCCATCCCGATCGATCGTCGGGATCACTCCATAATAAATCACACATCGGTCCCTCGTGTGGTACCTCCTGTACGCGGTCCAATTGACGAATATGATCCAATGCATCCACACTAGGACTTAATCCACCATGTAAACAAAAGATTTGATTCTCAACTAATGCAGTTAATGGAAAGTAGTCGAACAAATCGGTAAACATCTTCCAAACATTTGCAGAACCGTATTTTCTTACACACTCATCATAAAATCCATAAACCTGTGTAATTTGACGAGACTCGTGATTACCTCGAAGTATATGCACTCGTTGGGGATAACGTACTTTGAGACAAACTAGTAAACTAACTGTTTCAACACTATAATATCCTCTATCGACATAATCTCCCATAAATAAGTAATTTGTATCAGGTGCTGATCCACCTATGCGGTATAATTCCATTAAATCATGCCACTGTCCGTGTATGTCTCCACATACTGTTACGGGGGCGCTAACAGGTTGAACATTTGCCTCAAGAGTTAGAGTTTCTCGAGCTTTATTGCAAAGTTGTTGTACCTCATTTTCTGATAATGGTGTGCCATGTGTTAATTTTGCAAGATATTGCTCTAAATCAGAATAGCTTGATTGAGAAGATTGGGATGGAACTGCCGCGGAAGTTGCAGGCGGTTGTACCGTTTGCTGCATTGGTGTGTCAGCAGTGGACATTGTTTTGTGTATTTTATGTGTTGAGATGTGGTCCGTAATAAAAGAACGCCGCCAGTAAAAGATGCAATAATCAATAATAATATACCTTAATAATATGCTTTAAATAAACTGCTTATATATAATATTATACTGTCTGTAGCAGCCTATTGCCATTCAACAATACGGGTTCTTGAGTTAGGTACTGAAGCAAAAGTTGAAATTGAAAATGCCAAAAATAAATATTACACATGTAAGCATTTTATTGTAGGCGCAGATTGAGTGAGATGATTATGCTAGTCGAGTTATTGTAGGGGCTCTATCGCTATTAGTATATTTTATATTATGTTTAGGTACGGAATAATCTCACTGATAGCAAGTCATGAAGAGGTTGTACTGTATCCATCAAAGGTGCACAAGTTGCGATAGAATTAAGCCATTGTTTTTGTGTTTCCCCTACTCTCATACCGAGAAGACCATCTTCAAGTCCTTCCTCGACGGCACCACGTGCAACTCCGTCCAATATTGATAACCCTTCCATCGGTCCAACTAAATTCAATCTTACTGCCGCAGAGACTGTATCTCTTGCCGCACTGAATCCATATACACGACAAGCATCCAATGGAGAAATGTTCAATGATGAAGCCAGGACGCCATAGATTGGAGCTGCATGTCCATTTGCAACGTCAATGCTTGTGCGAATCATATCCCAAAGCTCTGACACTTCTCTACTTTGAGCCATATGATCTTGGCTCTCGATAAATGCAGAAGCTATACGAAGTATACCCAATCCTTGATCTGTAGAAGCCCGTCGACCTGGTTCATTGCTCAATAGTAGTGTATCAGCATAGGCATCTATATCTAGCCATGTTTGATGTGCTTGATTGACATCGATACAAGGTGATGCAGGAAGAGAATATCCAGCAAGTATCAATGGAGTAGAGAATCGTGCATTCGAACGACTCACAGAGTGAATGTAATCGGACAGTGCTTCAATTGAACAAGAAGATGAGTCGTCACTCCGCATGGACCACTGATCACTGCTGTGATTCTTCATCATCGCCTCTTTTTCTTCGTCAATGAAAAGATTCATCTGTGATGCCGACTCGATACCTAATGAGTGTGCAAAGCTACCAACAGGAAGGGCAGAGTCAGACAGAGTACATAGACGAAACCAAGCTTCCTTGTCGAATGTGACATCTCTGTGTTGATTACCAAATATAAGTTCATTTGCAATCGAATTCAAGTCAGATTTTCTCTGCCTAGTTTGTTGTTGTATTTGTGTATTGTTCTCTTCTCCTTGCTTATCACTGACTTGTTTTGTCTGTAGAGTTATAGACGACTTGTCATTATTAGCAACAGTCCGTGATGAATGTATTCTATCTCTATACGGTTCCAAACCACCTAAATGAGTTGAGCATGGCTTCAAGCAGTAATGTAAGACTCTATAAATATCTTCATTGCTTTCAGCCAAGATGCGCACTATATGTGTTGGAGCACTTTGATTATCATGATCCTTCTCGTTATGTTTGTGTTTTACAGGAGTAACACTGAGTAGAACTTTACCTCCAAGTGAGTTTAATAATAGTTGCGGTTGATCTTCATTCTCGTCTTTTAACTCGGTATCAAACGAAGCATGATTTGGTCGAGTCCGAGTGCATGAAGCAGCTAAATGATGAGATAATGATATTACTCGCTTAGCCACGGATTGAGATGCCGGACCATGAAGTAACAGAGTAGCCATGGAATCAAGATTCTTTCCAAATGCAATTGCAGTTGATGTGCGTTGTGATGTAGATGTTACTTCTGAGGATGAATGTATATTGTCAAATATCATTGATTCAATAAGAGATGGTCTTCTATATCCATTCAATTTTTTACTGTCATCCCCTTGCTCTTCTATGCACAATTCTGTTCGTGTTGCCAAATAATCAAATGCCCATCGTTCATCTTCCATTCCGGTACTAAATTTTCTACCACAACTATACCAATCTACTGCAATAATCGATCCCATACCAAATACCTTGTCATATTGGCATATAAACTCACGAGTTTCTTGAAATGATGATTGATAATATGGTACAGTAGGGTCTGGGAGGTATATTAATGTACTACCTGGCTCTACTTTGCATTGGATTGTAGATTGACATAATTTGGAACTTGGAGAAGAGATATTGTTTACTTCTTGATTTGTCTTGCTCTTGACTGTTTCATGTCTGTAGCTATCATGTTGTCCAAAATGCTGCCCAGGACGATATATCCGCTGTCCACCCTGTGTCAATATGCATACTATGGCACCATAACCACGAACGGTAACATCTAAATGTAGTTTATCGCCCGGAACTAAACCACCGCCATAGGATGATAAATGTATAAGTGCAGCTTCATACTTCTGTGTTTGCTTAGTCCGATTGTCATTATGATTGATAGGATTTGTACGACGACTTGGTACCAATCTCATTGGTGATGAATGCTGTATATCTGTAAGATGTGTTGATATTGTTGTATCATGATGTGATGTAGATGTGTTGGCAACAATCTTACCATAGCCATTTTGATGTGAGTATATCTTATGTCTCTTATTATTTATTGTTGGTCTTATTTCATTATAGTATGTAGAAGATATTTGTAACTCATCAATACCATCATCTTCGTCCTCATTATATATAGAAGATGGCAGTGGCGAGGTACTAAAAGGTGCTGCACTGGTATTAGTATTATGTGATGGTGAACCATAACATCTCAACCTAAGATTTGCAAAGTTTAGTGTTGATTTGAATGAACAACCGCATCGAGCAATACTTCTTCTTCTTCCGGCCTGTATATTTAATACTACTATTCGATGCATGATGGATCCTTAGTATATTGAAATCAATATGCCTATTCACATCTATCACATCACTTGCCTACTTGACTATTTGATTATTATGTACTTTGCTGCAGGTTTACATGTTGGTATCCACGAAAGCACGCATGTCCATTTTGAAATCTGGGCATTCTGCCGTAAAACATCGATACTAATCCTTTAATCAATATTATAAGCTATTCAGAGAGGTTGATCATAAACCTCAAAATGACCCTTAATAATTGGCATCCAACTTCTTCAAGAATGATAAAGGGCACCAGCCATACTTCTCTGTCCCAACCTTATATCCCCATGCCCAGCCGTTTCCAGTCCTGCTCAAATGTGATGATTTAACTAATATCATTTCACCAGCTTGGAATGACAATTGATTCGAATCTGATGGCATGAAGGTGTGGGTCGCTTGGTAATGCACATCTCTCAGTTGTTCGTCCAACAAAGATTGTAAATCTACATTCAGTGTATTGTCATACTCCAAAAGCAATGCATTCTCACTTTTTAGTTGCTTGATCATTGCCTCCACCTTCCCCCCCTTAATCTTCCTCTTCTTCCGACTACGTTGTGAATTGATACGATTTCGATCTTGAGACGATTTAGTTAGTGGTATTTTGATTTCAGATTCTGTTACACGAATGCCTGCAACAATATACTCTTCTACAGATCTACTAAGCAACTTTCCAATCTCTGGAGGTGTAATATCTTGATTTGTATCAGCTATTTTTCTAATGAGACCAAGCTGCTCTTTTCCCAACTCACCCAGAAGAGTTTCACTATCTTGAGTACGCTGCTTATTACGTTTTCGGGTTGCTTGTGAGTTGATACACTTTCGTTGTCGTTGTTTGGCCTCGACGTGGAGCTCTTCGCTAGCGAGAGCGATTAGTTGTTGCTGCTTTTCTTGTTCAATCTGCCGACGCGCCATCTGATTAGATACTTCACTATAGGGGAGTGGATTAAAGATGGTACGAAGAGCCTTCTTCTCGGCTCGTTTCTTCTTCTCCTCTTGCTCAAGTCGCTTCTTCTCGGCTCGTTTCTTCTTCTCCTCTTGCTCAAGTCGCTTCTTCTTCGTCTTACCCTCAATAGATAGGGGTTGCACTGCTTTACGCTTCTTCCCCTTCTTGGCATTTCTCTCATTCATCAGTCGTAGCGTTTCTGTAATCCAAGGATTCACTGAACCATATCGAACAGCTTGGATGGATGAAACAGTCTCAAGATGACGATATGATAAGTTCCACCTTGCGGCTCGCTTCATTCGCTCGTGTAATTGATGATGTGGTACGGATAATGTGGATGCAAAGCGTTCATCCACTCCTAACTTTGTTTTGTTGTATTTATCAGTCACAGCTTGACGACGAATCTTTCGTTCTGTTACCTTCCTTGCTCCTTCCATACGACACTTGCCAGTATCTTGTGAACAGTGAATCTTCAAGCCGTCATAGATCTGCTCCGCTTCAAGTAACATTTGAAATGCAACAGC
>Ga0214477_100129_pt1 | contig 51070 bp, 41 predicted proteins | sample M1_20Mar14CPVII9_FD_165058 | JGI IMG/M metagenome (GOLD analysis project Ga0214477, IMG submission 165058) | Marine eukaryotic communities from Monterey Bay, California, United States - M1_20Mar14CPVII9sort6BwellC16 | ecosystem: Environmental > Aquatic > Marine > Unclassified | place: USA...
GTGCTTGTTTGGCATTGTATGGGTGTATAACAAGTTGATGAACACACCAAGCAGATTTCTAGGGCCCTCTGTCATACTTTCACAGCCACATGGGGGCAGATTTCTTGCCTCAGATTTTGATTTCTGATGGTTTGGCCATCAAGGGTATATATCATCATGTAGTGCTAGAATATTGATTTGGACTGAACTTTATAGTGCCCTGTTTCCTCTTCTGAAGCCACTTCTGTATGCTATTTAGCATGATCAGGCAGTCCTCTTTGGATACCTCGCATACATAGGTTCAGATAGTCTTACTTAGGTTTACACCTACTTTACGTGTATAGCGGACGATTTTGAGACTTTCAAATCAGGGTCTTTTACTCGCTTTACTTAGGTACTCACCTACTTTATGTATGTAGCGGACGATTTTTAGTACTGCAAGAGCGAATTAAAATTTAAGTAAAGCGGTAAAATATTCCACCATAAATCACATAATAAATCTTTATTATTAGAAGAGGTGTACTTAGGAGATGGGAAAATACGTACAGGTAAGCAAATAGAAGAACCAAGCCCGGTCGTCGAAAGTACTATGTATATATTCGTCTCATGAGAGGGTCGAATTATTGATTGCAAATTGCAGCTTCGACTCAATAAATTATTTATGATTTTATTTTATTTTATTCATCGTTCTAACATCAAATAGTATCTCCCTCTCACCCCTACCAAAAACTCCCCATGACTTGCCATCGTATCAATCGTCATGTATAAATTGACAATGATGAATTCAAAACTCATCTATTGAAAATGATCTCTTGATCATCTATCATGACGTGGCGCCTTGGCAATGTTGCAATTCAAACAAACCTTGGCTACTTCCCACAACCACGATGCGATGCCATTATTTGTACCTCTTAACTGGTCAAATTGGATAATGCATAACCACTTTTGATTCATGAAACGAATCTGTGGTTTCATTTGATGTGTCCTACATAAATCATGTACCATATATAACACATGATAGGCACAAAGAAAGGGTAAGTCCCCTATCTTCAAGGCACACACCCGTACTCGTAAGGGTGCTGTAAAGCTCAGATCTATCGACTATGCCGAACGTCGTGGATACGTCCGTGGTGTTGTTAAGGAAATCCTCCATGATCCCGGTCGTGGCGCACCTGTTGCTAAGATTCAATTCTTGAATGCTTATCGATTCAAGCGCGACACTGAGCTTATGGTTGCTACTGAGGGTATGTACACTGGACAGTTCATCTACTGTGGAAAGAAGGCTACATTGACCATTGGTAATGTCTTGCCTTTGAAGCAAGTACCAGAGGGTACCATTGTATGCAACGTTGAGGCCAAGGTTGGTGATCGTGGTGCTTTTGCTCGAGGATCAGGCTGCTTTGCTGTTGTCATCTCACACGATGAGGATAAGGGAACCACCCGTCTTCGTCTTCCATCAGGTGGTAAGAAGACTGTCAACTCTAAGGTTCGTGCCCAAATTGGTGTCGTTGCCGGAGGTGGACGTACTGACAAGCCATTGTTGAAGGCTGGACGTGCCTACCACAAGTATGCCGTCAAGCGTAACTGCTGGCCTAAGATTCGTGGTGTGGCTAAGAATCCCGTGGAGCATCCCTTCGGAGGAGGAAACCACCAGCACATCGGTCGTCCATCGACTGTCAGTAAGGAGGCACCCTCTGGTCGCAAGGTTGGTCTAATTGGAGCCCGCCGTACTGGACGTCTCAGAGGAGTCAAGAAGCTTGGTCAGGATAAGGATTAAATGCTGTTATCGAAACTCTCTCTCTCTTGTAGTAGTTACTATTACTAGTAAGAATGACTTTATCTGACTCTAACTGTTTCAATTGGTCAAATAAATAATTAGTATTTAGAACCCCAGTATGCTGCAACTATTACATGACGGACAATCGGTAGGGTATCCTTTTTATTTTACTCTCGGACTCATGATTTATTATGACAACTTTGCATTGCTAGCTCCTCCCTCTCCCCTCTTCAACTTGACTATGGATATCTCTCTCTTACTAGTTGCAGCTATACTGCTAACACCGCATTCAATAGCCTTCATATTGCCTTATAATGGGAGTCGTCGCTTATCGAGATCTTCAGGCTATCATCAACAAAGAATCATTCTATGCATATCAAATGCAAATGAGGATGAGGGGGAACAGCCATCATCATTCAACTTAAAGGATCTAGCATCACAAATAGATAATAGAATAAATAGAATAGATAATAGTACCACAAATCGATCACGCCCAAAATATCAACTTGGTGTTGGTAAGAACATGCCAGTATCTCGTGACGATGATAATAATGTAGTAGTAAATAGAGGATCATATATAGAAGATACGAATGATATTAATATGCAGCTTGATAGTATGTTCAGCCACCAAAGTGATGCACCAGAAACGGCAGCGTCTTATTGGAATTTCCTAGAACCAGCGTCTAAACCATCACAACCATCGACTAGATATAGTATGGGAGAAGAAAAGAACAATCCTATATCAACATCAAATACTAAAAGTACCGCCACTCGGACCACTCGCCTGTTGCCTAAAGGGGATGAAATGAGTGCAAAGTTAACAAAGGCAGTTTGGGATGAGGAACACTATAAGTTAGATTCTCCAGCAGCAGATCATCTTCCTAGGGAAGATATACCCGATGATGATGTAGAAGAAATGAAAGCAATAATACCACCCAGCATGCAACAACCAGTAGAATCAATGATTACAGATTACCGAGATATTGACCTGTCGGTTCCAGAGTCAGTCTACTCTCTTTGTTCATCTTCAAACTCATCTCAACCTCCTGTAGATTTGGTATGGGATTTGATGCGCAAAGAAGCATACATCGAAGCATCAAGGGAGCCTCTGCTTGTATCATTCTTATACTCGACAATCCTCAATCATCCAATGCTGGAGTCGGCGTTATCGTTTCATTTAGCAAATAGACTATCATCTCAATCGATTCTTAGTACACAAATGATGTCATTGATTAGAGAAGCGTTAGATGCAGATCCAGACTTTCGTAGAAATCTGAGGGCCGATATATTGGCAGTGAGAGATAGAGATCCTGCTTGCAACTTTCTTCCAGGAGAGTCCGCGTTAGTATTGTTTTATCATATGATATCTTGTGTTCAATATGAAATCTTGATGATATGGCTACTTCATTTGAACTTAGTTTTCCTTATTTGATTGCCTTTGCAACCCACATGTACTAACAGAAGTTAATATCATCTCTCTTCATCTTCATAAACCGTCAAACGCGCATCTTCCAGATGTCTTTCTCTACTTCAAAGGCTTTCATGCATTACAAGCGTATAGAGTATCACATTACTTATGGAAGAGCGAAAGACGAGTTTTAGCAAGTTACATGCAAAGCCAGGTCTCACAACATTTTCAAATAGACATTCATCCAAATGCCACACTTGGCAGTGGTATTATGCTTGATCACGGTACTGGAATCGTTATAGGCGAAACAGCTCATGTCGGTCATAACTGTTCGATACTTCATCATGTAACACTCGGTGGAAGCGGAAAGAAGGGGGTCGATAGACATCCAAAGATTGGTAGTGGAGTCCTGCTCGGCGCCGGTTCATCTGTCTTAGGTAATATAAAGATTGGAGACGGCTGTCAAGTTGGTGCTGGTACATTGGTTATAGAGGATCTACCAGAGAGAAGCGTTGCAGTTGGCGTACCTGCGAATATTATAGGCAAGTTTGTAGATGTTACAGCACAGCCAAGTATCGGCATGAATCAGCTTGGCAGTAAAGAGGCCGACGAAGACATCGAGTTGTTTTCAATGGATGGAATATGATCTGCAACTACTAACAACTCTAAGACTTAAGCCTACCGTCCTTTCTTGACTGCATTTCTATTTTAATTATCTTCCTCAGTTCTACAGTTGAAGCTCTCAACCTATCTAGATAGGTAGATGCATATCATCTCCGCATGTACATACATTAATTTGAGCCTAGGTATTACCATTCTTTCTTTAGAAGGAGTTTTCTACATTATAAACATGAAAACTGAAGGTCTCAATCTCAAGTCTAATAACAGCTACCTAGAGCTAATAACTTTGTAATACATAACTCAAACAACAAAACAAACCGAACTTCCTGTCCTCTCTAGAGAAGGCGTGTGGGTTTAGAATGATATATTGGAACTTATTACTCTAATATTATTATATCACACAACTGTGATATAATGGCTCGGCTTAATCAACAACCAATACGCCTATCACAACAAAGACAGAGTACTCAATCAAAAGTTTCATTACGTCGGTTCATCATCTTTCTATTTATTGGCCTTGTCCTTCTACTACTTTGGTTGGATCATCTAATTATTGCTGCTAATGATACAGTTACTGCAGTAAGATCTTCATCTCATAATCATACCATCATCGTTGACGAGGACTCTTCAGCAATCTCTTCAAACAATCAAAGCAATGATAGCAACAATGATAAACCAATACAAATTGCATATGCTATATCACTAATAAGATGTTCAGATTTTCAATCATCCACATCAGGATTATTAGATGCAGCTACAATACTACGTCATTCTATTCATGAAACATCGATACGTAATCCAAAAAGTGGCTCCAAGTATGATTACAAACTATATGCAATTGTACATATGAAAGCAAAAGATTGTTCACATATACTAAGTGATTTGGGATATGAAGTTATATTGAAGGATTCACCAGTTAATATAGCCGACATTAAAGGAGAGTATCTACGAAAGAATGTACATAAAGAATGGTGTTGTGGAGCTGATGAGTTTATAAAGTTATATGCATACACTATCAATCAACACACAATTGTCGTACATACTGATATTGATTTCATGTACTACCAACCAATGGATGATGTGTATGACGCCATGCTATTACCATCGGATAGTGTTGAAGGGAAGATTTCACGAACAAAGATTGAGATGGAATATCCAAATAAGGAAATACCAAACAATATACAAGCATACTTGACAAGAGATTATCATCAAGTGATACCAGGAAGAAAAGCTGCTTTCCAAGCTGGCTTCATTATATTAAAACCTAGTATGGATGTGTTCAATGAATATCTCGACACTATACGCGAGGGAAATTATGTTGGTGGTTTCTCGCGTGAGAATGGATGGGGTGGCAAGGTAAGCAGTTACATGTTAAAGTTTGTCTGTGCATATAACCAACTTCAATAACATCTTAAATCCTTCTCATCATCTGAAGGGGTATGGAGGTGTGGTTGGATCGATGGCGATGCAAGGACTACCAGCCTACTACTACGATGTAATACGACCAAATACCACTGTGGAGTTGAATGGATGTCGATACAACCACATGGGTGCTAATATCTTCTACGAGGACGTACCCAACTTTATAAAAAGATATAGAGATTTGCATGGAAAGTGTCGTCGCAATGTCGACGGATGCGAAGATTGTAGAAAGACAGGTTTGAGTTTGATTAAGAATATACACTTTACAAACTGTCGTAAGCCATGGAATTGTGCTGGACAGTCCTCAACAAACAAGGGAGATATTGATCCACGAACTGCCAACTATGATCATTGTATGGAAGTTGTACGCAAATGGCATGAGATGAGAGCAGACTTGGAACAAAAGATAGCTGACATTACAGGTGATACTAAAGTGCTTGATGGACAGAGTGGAAGCTACAAAAAGGATGTCTTCATGGGCCATTGCTCACAAAACGGTCAAGATGGTTATCTTCCTCTTGTTGCCAGCAAAGAAGTAATGTCAAAGGTAGCTCAAGCGATATGGAGTCACGGATAGAATGGAGTGAGCAATAACAAATCAATAGATAATTACTTATTAGCCTTACCTCTCACTTTAGCTCGGTGGGCTGCCTCATTTTTCAAGGATACCAAAGGATACCAAACTTCAATAATACATCGTATCACAAGTCTATTCTCTACTGCTATCAGATCATACTTCTGAGCTATAAGTATATTGATAATATCAGGAAGTTAATTCACTGTTTGATTTAGTGGTGGCGGCGGCGATAAAGAGCTTTGTTAATCAATAAAACAATCAACACTAAATACAAAAAAGCAAACAAAGTACACACAACATAAATTACCATGTCGTACATGTTACCACATCTCCGCAGTGGTTGGGAGGTAGATCAAGCAATATTAACAGAAGAAGATCGTGTAATTGTTATAAGATTTGGACGAGATAGTGATCAAACTTGTATGGTTCAAGATGAGGTATTATTTGGTATAGCAGAAAAAGTGAAGAATTTTGCAGTTATATATTTAGTTGATATTGATGAGGTACCAGATTTTAATGGCATGTATGAGCTGTATGATGCATGTACAACAATGTTCTTCTACAGAAATAAACATATTATGGTAGATTTAGGTACTGGTAACAATAATAAGATTAATTGGGCACTGGCAGATAAGCAGGAGTTGATTGATATTATTGAAATTGTTTATAGAGGGGCAAGAAAAGGAAGAGGATTAGTCGTTTCTCCAAAGGATTATTCAACAAAATATAGATATTAACGACAATGTTGTGTTTATATATCGATTTGGTACAAGTGGATGAAAGACAGCAAATTAACAGTAGTATAAAAGTCAATTAATATTACAGCATGAGCTGTGTACACATTTGTATAATACGGTTAAGCATGCCCGAGCCAGTAATCAGGCCCATACGTCACCAAAACTTCCTCCCCTTTCTTTATGTCTCCTGTAGCTACAGTTGCAATGTGAGAATTGTCTTTGTCTACCGACCTATGCATTGCATTAGCCACCTCTAAGCTTTTTAGTACATATGCCGCTATGTTTTCTTCCACCCCCACTTCTTCTTCTTCATCGTCACTATCATCGTCACTATCTAACCAGTCTAATCCCAATTCTATTGCTGCTTCCTTATTCCTTTGTGAGTTTGGCTTCTCTAAGGCTAGATGTCCAGCGCCATCATTAGCGTAATGACCACTGGAAGATGCGCGTTTAATAGTTTATGAAGATGAAGAGAGATGATAGTAACTTATGTTAGAACATGTGGTTTGTAAGCGCAATCATATAAAGATATGAAGGCCAGATGAAGCACTCAGATCACCAACACTTCATATTGAACACATGAATTCATAAGATAAAACAATACAAACGCGGACTTTCCTGTAGGCAGGATTTATACACTCTAGATCACATCCCATTATTGAATATTCGCCATCAACTGCAACTGCTGTCGAAGTCAAAGGTTGGGATGTATCAGTGCCGTCAAATACTGCATCCTCATCTAAGATATACTGATAAGATACATGCGCTCCCCACAAACAGTAAGTAGTCTCCTCTTCGTCCTCAACATTATATACTTCAATGTCAACCTCTTCATCTTCATCATTCTCATCCTTCACCTCATATAGGATGGCATCACCTGGCTGATGTTATATCAAAGTTAATGATGATTTGAAAAACGTGAGAAAGATCCATCATCATACACATATACAAACAGACACTTACGTAGCATGTTATTATCTCACCCTCGGCTATATCCTCTGAAGCAAATAATCCCCTACCAGCACCATCTATTGTACTAGGACCAACATTACATCGATTAAGGAATGGTAAATCAAATCTACTGGATAGTAAAACTTGATGTATCAACTGGTCAGTTGTGCAAGATTCTGATAATATTGCATTGTCTTCGTCTACAGTACTCTTTGGACTTCTCTTCATTAGTTTTGACGAATCTGATAAAAGCGAGTTCTTCTCATCTATCAAAACTTTGTTTATTTGAGATCTGATTGAGGTTTGTGAATACTCATCGGATGTTGACAAATAGAGAGTGATGTAAGATGCATGTTGCAAAGTTGATGAGCAAAAGCCAGTTGCTATTTGTGGCAGTAGAACGAGTAGTAGAAGAGTTAGTAATTGCAATACCATAGTTTATCACAGGTAGGTCTGGTATTGTTGACCATCAAACTGATGGCTGATGGCCGATGGCTGCTGGCTGAGAGTTGAGAGCTTTCATGTGGTACTCAACTTTTTTTGATGACATAAAGAGAGCAAGGCCAAGGCCCTAGGGCACCGTTATTCAGGATGTGGCTCTTTTCGGGACGCTGATGTGGAATTGATCGAATCCGGTGTCGGTGAGATTGCAAGCAAAACCGATAAGAAGAAGAGTTCTAAGTCAAAAGAGTCTAAGTCGAAAGACTCCAAGAAGTCCAAGAAAAGCTCTAAGTCAAAATCTTCACGTTCATCACGCAGCTCAAGGTCCTCATCCTCAAGCAGCTCTTCGTCCGGTTCTGGCAGTGGTAGTTTCGATAGTCAGGATTGTCGATGGTAAGTGTCACTTTCTCTTTGGAATTACATTTGTTTGTGAACTACATATCTAACTTACACTTATGTCACTACTAACACAGCGTTGACGGAGACTTTCCCAATATCATCTGTGAGGTTATTTGGACGGATGTATGTTCTGGGAATGATTTAAATGCTGACGAAGAACAACTTTGTGACGAGGTCAATTCCGAAGGCTGCAACTTCGATATGGAAATGGCTGTCAATCCCTCTTTACGTGGGCATGTTGCTTCTAGTTAATTATCTTCTTACAAGAAGTCAAGCCTTAATTGGCAGGTATCTCCTTGTAATGAGGACTTCTGCCGATATTGGACGCACCTGTTTGCTTAGATATCATATTGAACGATCAACTTCTTGAACTAGTCATGACACCTAAAAACTAATAAGAAAGAGCTTTATTGTTCAGATAAGTCTTCTTCTCTTAGTTTACTTTTGGTTTCTAAGTAACATAGATGTGATTAGGCTTTGAGACCAGAACTTAAACCACCGTCAACTACTAGGTTTGTACCTGTTGTATAACTAGAATCATCACTCAATAGATATGCTACCGACTTGACAACTTCATCAATCGTTCCAAGCCGTTTCATTGGGACACTGATGAGTATTGTATGTTATTTATTGATACCAAGGAGACACAAATTTATGTATGATGATAGTAAGTTAATACACGTATATATTGAATAGCAATAACCGATAATCAATGACTACACTCACCCACTAACTTTTGCTTTGGCTACTTGTTCTGGATCAGATACAAAATACGGAGAACCACTAGAGGCATGCAATTCATTTTGTCGTGTCCACATGTATCCAGGACCAATCAATGCAGGACTGACGCAATTTACTCGTGTTCCATGAGGTGCTAGATCCTAAACGTATGGAGATAAAAAGTAAGTTATTACGGTTTGAGAATACATAGTATAAAAGTCATACTAATATGTACTCATACCTTTGCAGTAGAAACAGTCATGGCAAGTATTGCAGCTTTACTACTACTGTATGCAACCATGGCGGGGGTACCTCTCAAAGCAGCTACTGAAGCTGTATTGCAAATTGAAAATGGGTGCGAAGCGGTAGAACCCTCACTACTACTAGTTGTTGTTTGTTGTATAGAATCATAACTTGCTTTCATTCGTTTTGCAACAGCTTGTAATACTATAAACATACCAGTAACATTGATATTCATAACACGTGCAAAGTCGGCAGTATCATATTCCAGTGTTGGCTTTATCTCTCCTTGATAACCTGCATTATTCCACAACATATCGATCTTCCCATTACAATTAAAGTCTTTTGTTATTGATTCAATTGTTTTCTCAACTTCTTCTGCATTTGTTATATCACATGTATATCCCTTTATTGTTATATTATTACTACTTGATGTTATTTCAGTTATTGTTTCATTTAATGCATTTGAATTATTATCCAAAGCTGCAACATTTGCTCCTCGTTGAGCAAAGTATTGACATCCTACGTTCCCAAAATTCCCGCCCGCTCCAGTTATTACAATCAATTTACCTTGGAAGCGAGTATCAGAGGAGATATCATTGTTGCTCATGGTATAAGGAAGAGTATATAACGGGGACTAGTACGAGTTATGATCTATCTATTCACGAGATGAGGACCGCCAACTACGATATTGTAATATCACTTTTATCATCTATCAGCAGGCTACGGGGACAAAAAATATGAGAGTATAAGATATGTGTCTTTTTAGGATACCCATTAGATATCGCTTCAACTTACGCAAGCGATCATCTTTCACTCGATCCATACTACCCTCTCTAACCTCTCCAATATACCCCCAAATATGAAGCTCGCTATTGCTACCATCCTTATCGGCACTGCCGCAGCATTTGCCCCTTCACCAGAGGCTCGTGCCCCAACATCCCTTAACATGGACCGTCGTGCTGCCGCTGGACAAATTGCTACTGGAGCTGCTGTACTTGCTGGACTTCCTCAATTAGCATTAGCTGATGGTGCCAGATCTGCTGCTACTGTTTCACGCGCTAAGGGTATTTATGGACAACGTATTGCTAATTTGGAATCAGCTGTTAACTCTGGTGATTTTGGTGCCGTGGCCGCTGAAAAGAATGCCTTTATTCTATTCAACTCGGGTGCATTGGGTAAGGATCAGAAGCCAGCTGCTGTTAAGCAAACGAATGATATCTTTGCTGCCATCCGTGCTAAGGATGCCAGTGCTCTTAAGAGTGCATACGGAGCATACAAGTCTTCTACTGGTATTGAGCTTGTTAAGGTTGATGATGTCATGAGTGGACAAGGATACTCTAATGATTATGATTTCAAGACGAGGACACCAGCAGGGTAAGTATCCTACCATACACTTGTGATTATTGTCAATATATACACTGAAAGATTCATCTCACACTTATTCTGATGTTTAATGTCTGTATTACAGAACCATCTACGTTCGTTAAGTACAATTTGTGACCGACTAGCTATACCAACAAAACTTTTTACACATGATGGGCAGGAACGTAGCCCCCAAATTAAATATCAAGTGGCTTCGCGGGTGACTCTAGGTTACTGTTTTGATTTTGCAACTCGAGCCTCTTAAACTATATTTCTCTACAATTCGTTGGATTGTTGTCATCACAAATAAGGTGACCCATATGAATGTATGATTCTTCGTTTAATTATAAATACAGAAAATTAAAAGCGGACTTCTTTTGTGTATTACTCTAGGTATGTATCACAATGAAGAATGCTTAAGTAATATACGCCACAGCTAGGAAGGAAATATGAAACATAATCTCTTTCAACTCCCATATAGATGTCGATCGGCCGGTTGCAAGTACTTCCGAGGAAGACTGCCTGGGGATATACTAACCAGAAACAGCCATATCTGTGCGCAATAGATAGTCCAAGACAAAATCACATTCAGCTTTATTTGGAGTCTTTGAGTTACTTTATTTACATCTTTCTAACATTATTTTGTAGTATCTCACCTCCTCTGGACAATACTTTGGTACTCACAAACCAACAGGTAGATCCTTTCACAGCGAACAATAACCAAGTACGGAAACATTATTCCCCTATCTCTTCCTCGACTAAATGATTGCATCACACGAAGTACTAACTCAGTTGGGTTGGTTGTGGCCCATCAAAAAAATGATATTGACATAAATCTATTATGCTTTCTTTCCTCAATGCTCCCTCAATTCTTTCCTTTAACACCGCTACTGGCGCCTTTCCTTCCTCTACTGCAGCAGTATCATCATTCTTATCTAGAAATAATAGTGTTGGCAATCCCATAATACCTAATCTTCCGGCCATATCTGGAAGATGCGCGTTTTAATGATTTATGAAGATGAAGAGAACCGGTTGTAACATATGTTAGTATATGTTGTATGCAAGGGCAATCAGTTAGAGGTAAGCTAAGGTCAAATGAAGCGGCAAAATCACCGGAACATCATATTGAACACACAGAATTACATGCCAAAACAATACTAACGCGGACTTTCCAGGTTCCAAGTCAGTATCGAGTTTGACAAATCGAACTTTACCGGACAAATCTTTTGCAGCTTCTTCGAACTCAGGTGCCATTAAAAGACATGGGCCACACCTGTTGATTGGGTGTATGTTTTTATAATATTATTATTTCGGTTTGATTCAAACCGCAATCATTTTTCCAACATTGAATTGATAGAAGTACAGTATATTATATGTATTAGACACAACATTACTCATAAAAATTATCAAAGAACATATATCATATTACATACCAAGTTGCATATGCATCAACCACAAGCGGTTGATCCCACTCTTGTAACATAGTTTCTAATTCTTCACCTGATACCATCTTAGCCAACTTGTCTTTTGTATCATCCACCATTTGTAGTTGTGATGATGTATATCTGATGTCATTTATTTTTGATATACCTGCTGTTGTTGTTGAGAAGCTGTTTTTGTGGGCTGATTGTTGATGGGCGGGTGAAAATGAGTTTGTTACCCCTAAACATATCACGACAGTAGTTGCAAATAGTAACTTCATCATGTAATAATTAACGATAATAATAAATATATATAACAATGGGGTGGTGTATAATTTATGAGTATATTAAAAGTTGATGTAGCTTCTATCTTAGTGATATAAGGTGGTTGGGAGTTGCAATGATTTAGCAATGATTCAGCAAGTTGCAAGCAAAATGCCAAAAATGATGAGCCTTTTTTCTTTCTTTCAGAGCTACGATAGCCATTCCAATGATTCATTTGTATCTTCTTTGGGTCTTTGAGGCAGAGCGAGTGTACAGTATATCTCAATTGCAATAATTAAACAGAGAATGTGGCGCCGTTCATATAACAGTATATCTCGAGTAGGAGGAGATTGTATCAATATCAGACAATATAGACACAACATATCATGTCATAGAAGGTCAAATCATCTCCCATCAAGAATGCGGAGCATTTCCTCATTATGTGATGTGTTAGAGAAACCTTCATGTTGCAGTCATCATAGTATTAATAATATACCGAATAATCAGCGTAGAGACATATGTACATACTATACCTCACTGGTTAAAACTAGTAATCGCAACAACAATATCAATGGTACAATACAACAGCACAGCTCATCTATAATATCTAAAAGGTACATGTCGGATGAAATTCGGCGTGGTACCGATCTCTTAGCTGATTCACTTGCACATGGATCTAGACGTAAAATCATATTAGAATCATACGCCCCGTCTGGTGTAGATGTTAAGGGTTTAGTAAAAGTAGGTGGCATACCATCCGAAGGAGATTTAGAAGGAGAAGACAAAATAATACATATGAATGGATCGATAGTAGCTTTTCCAGATGCATGTTTCCTATGGAATGTCAAGCATCCTGATGAGGTTACATTAGAAAGTTTAGAAGTTGTACGATTATATCAACCAACTGTTGAGTATTTATTCATTGGATGTGACAAAGCGTTGCCATCACATGAATTGAACAGAATTAAGAAGGAGTTTCGTAAGAGAGAGATTGTTACTGAACAGATGGACATTATGAATGCTATGGGTACATTTAATATTTTGAATGGTGAAGATAGAAGAGTATCGTGTGTATTGGTAATTGATCCTAATGATGGAAGCTAAATAAAGCTAGAAAGTAGTTTCAGTAATCAACAACCTGGCCTTTGGCGCTTGTTCTCAGTCTTAGCATCAGTTTGTTTGAGCTGTGCATTTTCCAACGTTAGCTGCTCAATTCGTTGCCTGAGGCTTGCATTTTCTGATTCCATTTGATCTATGTGAGCTTGCTGAGAAGAAAAACTAAATAGCTCCGGCACATGACAATTCCTAATCAGACGATATATTCCATTGAGATGTCCATTTCTAGTCGATACATACTGTCCTTTCTTCAATCTACCCTCTTTCGTCTCAGCAATACATTCCTCAGACATGGTCACCAACTCGAGTACATTAGGCATCAACTCAACATCCATATCCAAAAAGGGTTTGATATCAAAGTCGGCCTGAGTAAAGTAGAATGCACGAATTTTTGCTCTGCACTTTTGGGCGACTGTTACTTGTCTGTCATTAATCTCCAGTGCCATTCGCAGCACTTTTGATTTCTCTTTCAAGTAAGAAGTGCTGTATCCAATATTATACAGCTGGTGATTTGATTGACATATCGATTTGATACCTGGTGGTTTGCAGATAATATTTTTCAACATAGTCACTATCGGTTTGTATTCATCATTATTTCTCTCTTGATTACACAATTTTCTCAGACAAACTTTTTGCATTGGTGAGTTATTATTTGTAGAAATAGACTGCAGGATTAACAAGGAGTACTCAACATCACTTCTATCCCGAGAGCGTACGTCTAGTTTTTCAATGCTATTGTCTCCACTCAGGAAGGAAGTCAGTACTTCAAAGCCTGCTCTAGTCATTTCATTGGAGCTCACGTCCACTTCTTGCAAATACTTGGCACTATTAGTTGAGAGCAAACTCTTAACATCATTGTCACTGACAAATTCACCTCTCAATTTCAACGAGCGAAGACGAAGCCCGGAGTTCATAGCATTAGTAATTACCCCAATACAACCATCACCCAATGTTGTATCCCCTAAGTCCAAAGACCAGACCGTATTAGGGTATGTTTTCATGAAATCTATAACTATTCCGAGGTGTCTACGTCTAAACAATTCTTTTCTAGGGAGTGCAATTTCTATTGCACATAGAGATGGACATATGTTATGTTCACTTATACTAAACACTGATGCTAGATAATTGTAAGTGGTGCGATCATCACTACCGATCTTACAAAAAGTAATGCTTTTTAATGATGTACTCTGGTGAATGAAGGCACACGCCTTACCCCAGTTCTCTTTCGATAATGCAGGCTCAGTAAATTTTATTGTATCAATTATTGACTGGTAGTTGGTCAAGTCTGCCATGGAATAAAAAAACTCTGGTACGACATTGCCAGAAAAGTAGACATTATGATCTTTACCACTAACTCGCCACCAGCAACCTTCATCGTACCGCTGATAACGAGACATCTCTTAGTTCTGCCATGAATTATGTTAGTTCGGTGCACCTTAAGACACGACATGATATGTCTCTTTCACTATCACTCTCAAATCACTCACCCTATCGCCGCAAATACTACACTATACTATTGCAGCAATTATATAACTGTACCTCCGTCAGCAGAAGTAGTAGATGTATGCACTGTAAGACTAGATACAATCTTCAGCCAACTATTTTATCCCCTATCATTTATCATTGTTAGGTGAGGCTTATTCATAATTTCACTCTTGGGATTCTTATGTACTTGTTACTTGTTACTTGATAATATTTGTTTTTATTGAAGGGTAGTTGTGGTGCTAGAGCAGGATGAACTTTTACCCTCCTTCAATAGGAGGCCCTCCACCACAAGGTGATCAGACAAATAATAAAAATGTACAGCAAGATCCCTGGCGTCACTACTCACAATCAAAATCACAACCAATGCCAATGACACAAAATTGTGAATACAATCGTGGTCAGAGAGATAACTATACTCAATCTGCTGCTGTTCCAGACAATGCATTCTCTAATCAACAGGCCAATAACGCTATTAATAATACTCGGAAACGTGCAGCCAAGCGTAGGGTTAAGCATGACTTACCCGGTCCTGCTGGATCATGGTTCAGGAAGAACAGCAAACGACCTCCGAAGAAAGCTAAAGCATTATTATTGTCTACTAAAAAGGGTATTATAAAGAGTGAGGAACAAGATAATAATATTGGTAACGGCGGAGAGCATGTAAATAATCAAAAAGGTAGTTCAACTAATGTTGATGCATCACAGCAACAGCAACAATGTACAACATTAGATGTAGAATCACCAGATAAAGTCAAATCTGATCCTGATAGTAACAACAGTCCATCCCAAAAGAAACAACAACAGGAACAGTTATTTCATGATCATTCATCAGATTTACATGAATCATCATCATGGAATATAATGTGCTCTACTCTCAATCGTATAGTACCACCCTCAAATCTCCTACTCTCTACTACACAAAATATATCTGCAACATATAAAAATATACTACGAAAGCATATTAGTAATGAATATGCATTAATATCAGAAATACATGAAGGTAAATATGATACGAATCATATAGGATGTACAGTTGGTCAGAATGAAGGTGATGTGGGATTACATGCTAATGATTTACGATTACCAACAGTAGTTGGATATGTTGCATCCGTTCAGTGTCATGCCCATTCAGATTGGACTGCATTATTAGTTGATGAGATGCAAAGTGTGGGTAGTGGTGGAAGTACTAGTAGTAATAATAATGGTAAAGGAGGGGGCAATAATGGAATTGGCAAAGGTGTAATGTGTTGGGTTGAAGAAAAATTAGTCAAACAACATGGTGGTTGGATAAGACCCGGCGTGGTATGGATGATTGAGGGTGCCAAGCTGGCTCTCTTTAACTCTACATCTGAAGAGGACGACACTGAAGAAGATGACGATGATGATACTGGGGTAAATAACAATAGTTTCGGAACAGATATATCACCATCAACAGACCGTGCTCGCGGAGGGGGTAACATAAACCGTATGATATTAGTTGGTGAATCATCCTTGGTGTATGCATGGACTCCTGAGGAAGCTGCATCAACATTTAATCATGATGAGTTTATTAGTTTGACTGAAAAGAGACTCAACTTGGGTTTACCAGGGGTTATTGACAATGTGATTGATGTTGATAAAGGTCACGATGTGAAACCAGTTGTGAAACCAGCTGTTGATCAAAACCCATCATTAGGAATAGCAAAAGTCAATATGGCATCAAGTAAACCAAGCTATGCGATTGATGTTGACAAGGAAGATGAGGAAATAGCAGGCAAGAAGAAGTCAGAGGATATTGTAGATAAAACGCCTGGTGTCAGTAGTATCACGAAATCTCAAACACCTCGGAGTGTCAGTAGTGTGAGGAAAGATAAAGCAGCAGCTGTGGATTTCCTTGGCAATGAGGATATTATCGAAACAATATCTCCAAATCAACATACTGCAGAAACACAATCTGAGATGATAATACCACAAGTTACGGCTGCAACATTAACTGAACAAGTTACCCAAAATATACAACATTCTCCAGCCACAGAAAATGAAGGAGGAGTTGTCGTACTCGAAACAGAAGGAGAGGAAACGAGGAAACAGCCTATTGTAGCAAAGCAAGACGAGAGTAGGTCAACTTTGGAAGTTGATCCTTCTCATGACTTAGACGCTTCAGCCAATGTGAATAAAGTCGAGTCAAACAGAAAGGTCGTTAAGAGTCAATTGCTTTCACAATCTGTGAAGAAGGTCAATCCAAAGACTTCAGATAATGATCCTCTATTCAAAGCAACAGCAAAGCCACCACCATCTCAACATGTGACGTCTAATCAAATCGTCTCTACCATACAAACACACGATAAGAGTGTGGAACAACAAGCTAAAGCCGCAAGAAATCCATATGCAAAGGAGAATGGTAAAGCCAACGGCACCTCTATCGGTAACGAGCTACAACGTCCTGTTCAATCAGTAAATACATCGGAAGACAATAAGACCAATTCTGACAAAGATGAGCCCATCGTCAACAAACCAGAATCAACTCCACCACGACAAGTACCACTGGATCAAGCTAGAAAAGCTACATCTAATAAACCACATGCATCCGGCAATTTAACACCTTCACAGTCAAATCTACCTGTTGAACAGTCGAATCAAGTTACATTCAGTGAAAGTGCAAGCTCAGACAATGGGCCAAGCACAAACAATGTGAAAATCAATGATTCATTTGATAATATGCTTGATGAAGAAGATATGGTCGCTGATAAGATATCTCATTTGACACCGAAAGAACAAATCAAGAGAAAAAGTCCAAAGTATCTCGACACGGGAGATTCGTTTGATGATATGCTGGATGAAGATGACGAAGAAATTTTCGTTGACCTGGCTACTGGAAGTATATTGGACAAGTCTGATGTCAATTTGGCTGACACAGAAGTATCTGTTGCCAAATCAAACGGAATCAACACATCGAATCCTGTGGTATCCACAACACAACCCCCTTCTTCATCTCCATTTGCTTTAAGTTCTCTTGATGACGAAGACTTGGATATGTTAGATGAGGATTAGAATCACTTCACTAAACAATGCATTTACATTATACACATCTTATGATCTACTGATGTTCTACTTTCTTTTCGTGACGCCCTCTACCGATTGACTTCCAATCTATTTCTTCAGGGTCTGCTTTTTTATTCTTTGCTTCAATATCTGCAGGTGATAGACTGTACTGTTGTAGTTTCATCGCAAGAGATCTGGGGACTCGACCACTTATGTAAGTTCCCTCTTCTCTGTAGTCAATAACTTCAATGCTTCCAACTTCATGAATGTGATTAATTTCATTGCCACAAGAATATGGAAGCTCCAACTCGATGGGTACCAGTAGTCCAGCTAATGCATCTTCAACAACAGCAACAAAATCACTTAAACCTTCTCCTGTCAAGCTACTAATACCAACCGAATAGTCTTCTGCACATGCGGCTTCATATTTGATCATCTCGGCATCCTCTGAATCGAGCAAGTCTAACTTGTTGAATACCCTGACTATTGGTTTGTCACCAGCACCAATCTCTTCTAATACTGTTGTTACAGAGTCCTCTTGTTTTCGCCAACAAGGGTTAGATACATCTACGATATGTACCAGTACATCTGCCTCCTTGACTTCCTCGAGGGTAGCTCGGAATGCCGCAACTAATTGAGTTGGCAACTTTTGAATAAACCCTACTGTATCTGTCAAAAGTACTTCGGGGTGGGTCTTGTAGCCTGGTAGCTTTACCCTTCTTGTAGTCGGATCGAGTGTAGCAAACAGTATATTCTCTGCAAGTATACCAGCTTTTGTGAGGCAGTTCAGTAATGTAGATTTGCCTGCATTAGTGTAGCCAACAAGCGCTAACACGGGCAGTCCACCCTTCTTCCGTCCACGACGATGTAAATCTCGTTGTTTTTGTACATCGTCAATCTTGTTCTTTAGTACAATAATTCGATCTCGAAGGATACGCTTATCGACTTCGAGCTGTGTCTCTCCAGGCCCACGCAATCCAACACCCCCAGATCCTGACTGTCTTTCTAAATGTGTCCACATTCTAGTTAGTCTTGGCTTGCGGTATTCATGTAGTGCTAAATCAACCTGGAAGATGCGCGTTTCACAGTTTATGAAGATGAAGAGAGATGATTGTAACATATGTTAGTGCATACGGTTTGCAAAGGCAATTAAATAAAGGCAAACTAAGGTCAAGCGAAGCGGCCAAATCACCAAGACATCATATCGAACATTTGAATTCTCATGATAAAACAATACCAACGCGGACTTTCCTGTAACTTTCCCTCTCTCGTCTTGGCGTGCTGTGCAAATATATCAAGTATGAGTGCAGTACGATCGACAACCTTGATTACCTCATCATCGTCTGCACCTGCAAGGAAGTCATTCTCAATAACCTTTTTATTGAATGCATTTTCCAGTGCCTTTTGTTGACCGGGCGATAGCTCAGCATCAAATACCACTGTACAGCATGAGTTCTCTCCAGCCTTTTCCAATTGGTGATTGATTTCATCTAATAGAGATTGTGCTTCTTTCACTTTACCGGTGCCAATATAAGTCCTAGGGTTAACCTCCTGTAATCGTTGTGTCATCTCTCCTGCTAGATTAAGTCCAGATGTTTTAATTAATTCTCGCATTTCAACCATACTTTCTTCTAATGACCAAGAGAGACCAATATCATCTAAGTCAATACCAATATTGTTCTCATTATTACCCTGTAACTCATTCTGTTCTCTTCGACTCATCTTCTTTGCCTTTCGAACACTTGATAAGTTCTCAACAGCAATTAGGATACAACTTTCAATCTTTTGTGTATTGTTAACAAATTGGAATAACCGATCTTCTTGATCGGTTAATATTCTATCCTCTTCATCAGTTAGTGCATTATTATTTTGAATTAGTATTGTATCATCACTTTCTACTACTATGGTTTGGTCTGGAGTTGATGATGATAGAGTATCATAGTCACTTTCAATATCTTCAAAGAATACTGCATTTACTTCTTCTTTACTATCATTATCAGTGAAATCTGACACATCAAATAGCTGTGCATTTGCAACTTGCTCATCTGCACTAGGACTACTATTCATGATGGATGACGTTTTGTATCTGTATGCAAAGTGTGCAGGGAGGCTAAATCCCATGACACCATTGGAACTAGCCGCCAAAAGCATCACTATCAATATTGCAGGATATAATGATATGGTAGCCATTGTTTTAATAATAATTATATCAATGAAGTCGTAAATTCAGTATGACGAAGAATAGATACTTGTGTTAATGGAAGAACAATGAATGTGGCAGGTGATTCTAAACAACTCTCTTCACCATATCAATCACCAATAAAAGCAATGAAGTCCGAGAGAATACCGCAGCGTAGCAGAGAGGTTGAAGGCTGAAAAGTTAGTAGGTAGTTTGTAGATAGGTGGATGGAGTGCGGAGTAGTGCGTGACTCTTGCTAGGATACCTTCTTCTACTCGATTCAATGACTCACTTGATTTAAACTTTGAACTACCTACATAGTAGTGTTGTTTGGTGCTATGGATATAAGTGCATGTGTGTAGGAATAAACAAAAGCACACTTCATACATAGAGTCAAAGATGACAACAAAAAGTGCGCTTCTTGTGGTATTATTCATCGCACTACAAATAATACACATCACATGTTTTTCAAAACCATTGCAACAACATCATCATCACCTTAGTAGAAGCAGTAGTATACAACACCATAGACATAATATCAAATTACAAGCTTTATCAGAAGATGAGGAAAGGGAATTAAAAATAGTACAAGAAGAATCACGTCTTAAGGTATTATCAGATAGACGGAAGACAATAAGGAATATACTGAAATCAGCAGAAGGAACAAAGAATTTTCGAATTAAGAATGGATATGTACCTGAGATAGATCCAGAGACAGGCAAACCTATTAAATCAGATGGACAATTGGCAGTAACTCTTACAGGTGAGTAGATACATGTGCAATTGTATATAATTGAATGCTTTGCAACTGATGCACATCATATTATGTAAATATCTTTTATATCCTTCATTATTAGCATTTGTTGTTGCCGGCGGAGCAGTATTATTGCGTGTGGGTGGACGAGCAGCATTAGTTAGTGCATTGGGTTTAGATTTTGCAACCGAAAATCCCGAGTTACGAGATGGATTAGATTCTGTATTGAATTATGCAGCGACTATTGGTACTGAAAGCGAACTAGCGTTATTTATATTGGCTTGGACAGCAGTCAAAGTATTTTGCTTTGATGCAGGTGGTGTTATACTGGCATTGGCCTCTGGTATCTTATTTGGAGGTGTGATACAAGGAGCAGTAGTATCGGCCTTTTCAGCCACTGTGGGTAGTTCTGTTGCATTTGGTTTGGCAAAGTTGGATACTCCTGTTAGGAAAAAGGCATTGGAAGTTGTTGAAGAGTATCCATCTCTAAGAGGAATCGAGAAAGTTGTTGCAAAGGATGGTATAAAAGCCATTTTGACATTGCGGCTCGCACCTGTTTTACCAATCCCAATTGGCATGTATAATTATGTCTACGGCGTGACAAACATACCTTTTATAGACTTCGCGGGAGGGTAAGTTTGTAAACTGTGACGTGTGCGGCTGTTAAGTTTCATGGTCTATTGTTTTGCTCACATGATGTGATCATTTATTTGCAGTATATTCCTTGGTAGTTTGAAACCCTATCTCTTGGATTCTTATCTTGGAGTGTTTGGTAAGCAAGTTGTCGATGGTACTGCTATGGATGGTGGATTACAAGATGCTCTACTGTTGATTGCATTGGGTGTGAGTGTTTTAATCGGCGTCTTTGCTTCACAACTTGCAAATGAAACATGGGATAGTATTAATGAAGAGATAGAGATTGACAAGGCTGAAAAAGCTGCATTAGAAGACGAAGATGAAGACGGAAAAGATGGTATCATTAGAGAATTCATTGGCATGGGAATACCGCAGCCATTAATTGGATTTCAACTGGCATTACAATCTGCAGATGAAAGAGTCAATAATATGATAGAAGAAGAGTACAAAGCAAAAGTCTGGAATTGCACAGATGAAGAGCTCAAATTATCTCCAAATAATCCGGCCATCAAACCCAGTAGTCCAGAAGTTGTACAAGCCAATTCAGGATTTGACTTCGGCGCAAGTATATGTTCTGGTCTTGTCCTTTCTCCTGCACTTCTTGGAGCATATCTAAAGTATGCAGATCCACTATTTGTAGAAAAGGAATTAAAAGAAGAAGATAAAAGTATACAAGTTTCATCAATGGATGAGCCAATAACTGCAAAGAAAAGTGATACTTCATCGAATGACACTATACCAACACCACAACCAGGAATACAACAACAACAACAACAACAACAACAACAACTGACAAATGAAGTTATAGAAGGTGATCTCTTGAAAGCACTGAGTGCATTAAGAGAGAGATTACAATCTGATATTGATAAGTTAGGATAAACAAAATAATTATCGCTTACTTGCGTCATATGTACTATAGTAAGGGAATTTATGCAGTTGAGTTGTTTAGCTTATAAAGGGCTTACCTCAACGTTTAAGGTTAAACCCTGAGTAAATATCCGAGGTGACCGATGATACAAAACGATTAGATAGCAGTTGCTTTTGATTTGCCTCGCCTTGAGTCTTTGATGATCCAATGGCCTCAAAAAGAAAAAAGAGTTAGAGATGTGTGCATGCACGAACAGCTGGCAACATTAATATTTGTGTCTTTGCCTTCTCCTTTCTCCCCTATGATATGTTGATATGATATCAGAATGATATATTTACTTTCTCTCATAATATCTCATCGAGCTTTACACAAACAAAGTATCATTATCAACTATCACAATAATATCAACACTAAGAACAATGAACTCCACAGTAGCCCTCGCCAAGAACGATGACGATATCCTCGACGTCCTACTGTCTCCAGATGATGTTGAGAACAACTTCGACAATGCAATCTTTCATCTCAAGCCGCGTCCATCTAAGAAGCATCGTCCTGATTCTACTGGTACTAGCCGTCGAGAAGAAGAAGGAGGAGGAGGAGGAGGAGGAGGAGGAGGAGGAGGAAAAGAAGAGGTACCATCGCCAACTTCTACCGATGCCGCCGATATCGATGCTGATGTCAATGATATGAATAGATTCGACAATCTTTCATTCTTGTTGATGACACCAAGGGAATTCATCGTCTCATCAGAACCAATGCTACCCCCGAGATTGAACTTGTCACATAAGATGGAGAGCGGAGAAGATCTTTGCAATCAACATGTTCATATTAATGTGGCCAGCGCACCATCGTTCCCCCATCTTAGCAATCCAAAGACACCGAGGTGAATGTTCTGTCTAGAGAATTAGAATCATATTGATAACAATATGATCGGATATCGGATTAACAATCCAAACTGTTTAAAAAGAAAGTGATTGCCATAATGTTATGCAGAGAAGGCATAAGAGACTTGTGTTGATATATATTGTACTATAGTAGAGATTAAATTTTAAGATGTCAGTTATGTATACTATTTGATTCGTCTCGAGTTTGTAGAACCTACCACAGCTTTGCAGATTACATAAACTCCTTTCTTCCACTTTCATCAACTAATGAGATATCTCTCCTCTTCTTCTACTTCATCATTATTGATATATCCTCCTCCCACTTCGTCTCTCGTCATATTTGTTGTATGTTGTGAAAGTCAAATATCTTTCATCTAATCTAAATCACAATGCGGGCAAATCAGCCGCACTTTGCTCGGATAATACCCATTCTATAACTGCCCCCTCGTTTGTACTGATCATTCCTGCTGGTAACTTATGATTCGTTGCAGCATTGGACCATCCAAGACATTTCCTTACCATATCTGATTGTTCAGCTTTGGCTGCTGACAGCAAAACGTTTCTAGCACTATTGATAGCATCGATAGTAAGGGTCACTCCTCCCTTATTCTCAGCCGGGAGATACGCCTGTTTACATCCTGGAGAACATATAACTTGTGCAGAATCTGGATAAAGACTAGCACAATGTCCATCTGCTCCACTACCGAGGAGACAAAGATCAAGCTGTGGTAGATTAGTACTATCACATATACCCACAACACCACTTTCTCTAAGTATCTTTTCATATTCCACCGCTGCATCTTCTGCGTCAATCTCTGGTACTCTATGTATATTCTGTTTAGGAATATTCAACTTTGCAAACACATCAGCTCCACTAAAAAGATGAGAAGTATTATATAAGTATTATATGAACATATATTGTTATCATATGACATGAGCATATGAGCATATGATATGAGCATATGATATGAGCATATGATATGAGCATATGATATGAACATATGACATGAACATATGATATCAATGAGGACATATATGCTGTTCCTGATAAGTACTTGCATATAATCGATTGCAAATGATACATCGAATAACACTTACATACCTTTTGAAACATTTCCCAGCTGCATCTCCTTCTGTTCGTTCATTGCCAAAGAAAATATGCAATTTGGAAATATCCACATTTCGTCGATCAGCTAGTGCTACAAGTGGCTTAACCGTAGTTCCCGATCCGATGGAAATAGAGAAGGAACCCCTCTTTGAAATCGCCTCTGTTGCCAATTCCTCTACCCTATCGACAATGAAGTCTCCTACTGCATCAAGGAGGATGTCATTCTTTATGATATGTACTTTACGCTTATCTGGTAACACAATCAGTGCATCGCCGACACTGGAAAATATTATCAGGAGGAGAAATAAGATTGCAAACATGAATGTGTAGATCAATAAGAGTATATGGATGATGGAAGTCAAGAGGAGGGAGAGTTACATGAAGTCGAGGTTAATAAGAGCGAGAGACGGAGGGGAATAGATAGTAGCGAGTAAACGTCCAATTTATTAATGACTCACTACACTCAAAGCTAACATCACAACCATAAACTTTATCGATTAAACTACCAGCATACTATAGCTATCTGTCCAGTTAAAGTTTAATGTATCATCATGAAATCTTTCTCTAATACCATCGTCGCTCTATCCATCTTCTTATCTCAGGATACCACAGCCTTCACTTCTCCTTCCATTATACATCACAGTAGAAGAAGTAGTTCTTTATATGCAGCAGAGCTCGTTGCAGAGCCAGAAGGTGGAGAAGAATTAACAAAGATATCATCATCACTTCCTGGTAGTAGGATGAAGAATCTAGGTGCCGAGGATGAAGAAGGGGTCTTCAAATTTTGGTTATCTGCCACTGCTGATGGTGGCATGGTGAAAATGTTTCGTTTGCAAACAGAGAAAGATGCCAGTAAGAAGGCAAACTTCCCTGGATTCAGAAAGGTGAGGATATATATACAACTGAGAACATGTTTATACTTTGCAAATGTACTGAAATGTGTTGTATATTTTTCACTTCATGGATACTCTCTCAAAATCTCACTTACTGTATTCATTGTATTTGATGTAATATTATATTGATACCATTTCATGTTATTTCCCAAGGGGCAAGTACCACCATATGCTCAGCCACAGATTACTACATTTGCAGTTCAAGAAGCTTTGATTAAAACATGTAAGTTGACCATTAGTATATTCATAATGAAAAGGAAGACTTCCGTGTTATTCATTATCACTAATTTTGAGTTTGTATCACTCTATCTGACACACTTTATACAAATATGACAATATCATCAAACTGAAACATATGTTATGGCTTTATAATGATAATCAGGCGAAGCAAGTTTAGAAGCATACGGACTAGAAAGTCTTCCAGGCTCATCAGGTGAAGTGACAGTAAATGAGGATATCAAAGATATTTGCAAAGGTTATAAAGTAGGCACAGATGTTCCATTTACAGCTACTTACAGGGGGAAGTTTGATAGCGCAGTACAAGAAGCTGCATCAAAGGAAGAAGAGACTTCGGCAGAAGATGTTGTCATTGATGCTGAAGTTGTTGCCGAGTAAGCTTTCTTTTGTCGATGTAAATATCGGCAGATTACACAAACAAACACAATTTAATAAGCTAACTCCAAAAGCTACTGGTATTAACAGATCCTGCTCAAAACACACATACACAAAACACCACACCCTGTCTTTACCCCCAATTCAATTGTTATTAATTTACATAGTTTTATTATTCTCTAAGTAAGTGTATCATATAATATATAGCATGCTTTACAATGTCGATAGCTTCGGCCTACCAACGGGTCTACCTGTTGAAATGTACTTCCTCTTAGCTTTTGGCACACGAGAATCTTTCTTGATATCTCCCCAACTATTCTTAATCAAGCCACTGTTGTACTTTTTGATGAACTCAAGGCTATACTGAGTATTCTTGAGCATCATTAGCTTGTCTTCTTCCTTTCGTACCTTTTTGGCTGTACTAGCATCACGACGACTTTGGTTAGCCTTCTTACTACCGTCATCTTTTGTATTATCTTCTGCGATATCTTCTGTTATACCATCAGGCGCTGCTTCCACGAAGAATGAGTCATCGATAATACGGATGTTGGGCATCAATACTTTAGTGGACTGTATAAATAGGTCCGACACGTCAACAGCTGGATCGTTCAGATTGACCTTTTTAACCTCATTGTCAAGCAGCAAAAGAGGTATGAACTTATTCTTGCATAATTGACACTGTTCGTCTGTGCAAGTTGCTCCCTGCTTTGCATTTTGTCGCTGGGATCCACTGGAGAATATGATTGGTTGCGAGCAAAGCTTGGCCAGTTGAACTTCTTCTTGGTTCTTCCTCTTATTCCGACTCTCATACTGCATACGTAGTGCCTGCTCCTCAGCCTTTGCTGTGTATCGATGCTTTTCCATTCTCTCGGCCTCTGCAAAACGTGCTCGTTCACGAATCCCTCTTTGGTAGAGAAGCCTCTCTTCTTCAAGTTCTCTAGCTTCTTTATCGGATTTTTCCTTGCAAAGTTTAATACGTTGTTCACGAGCTTCCTCGACAGCCTGTTTCTGTACTTGACACTGTTGACCAATTATTTCAATAACTTTGTGCAAGTCACTAGAGTACTCCTTCCTACCATCAGGAAGAAGATTGGCAAATTCAATGGCATCCCACCTTGGAGGACCTTGCTCTTCTTCCTCAGATTCTCCTTCTTCAGGTGAGTCATCGTAGTACTTCATGGCTAACGAGGATGCTCTCCTTTCTCGCAAAGGTGACAATATCTGGGTACTGATACCACCTTGATGCATATCATTTGATGCCTTAAACTTCTTATTTCGAACCCGGCCAGGAAGTCCTGCCAACTTCGAAGGGTTAGGCCCTTCAACCTCACATTTCGGATGAGAGGCAATAACATGCGCATCGAGTTCATAGAATGATCTGAATATTCGAGGTGTACCCTTTGAAGGACAAAAGGGACAAGAGTATGTAACACCTTTCCAACTGAGACTGCCAGTATGTGCTCTGCCATAATGAGCGTAAATCCCTTGCACTGTATAACCACCCTTATCGCAGTCAGGACAGTGACACAAAGCTGACTTGGAAACAGCACCAGGAATTTTCGGTCGACGCTTATACTCATTAATCTGCAGGTCAGCTTGAAATTTAGGTTTGCGCGAATAAGGACTAATCTGCAGGTCTTCCTGCTCTTCAAATCGTGTGATAGGCTGGCGTTTTCTCTTCGGCCTTCTCTCATTTTGCACAGCACTTGTGATTTTGCCTTTGAGACGACGATTGAAACCATTATTCTCTTGAAGCTTAGCACCCCTCATTGCAGGAAAGTGAGCTTTACTAGATGATGTTTGATAGAGCTGATGGTGTAATGTTGGACGGACAAGCCTCGGGGGAGTCGACGAGAAGGCTGAGTTTGAGCGTGCAACAACCTCTTTCGGGCTTCGTGGACCGCTCTTGGGCAGATCAGGACTTCCAGACGATCTCGAGTGCTGAAGAGGTACCGGTGAAGCAACAGAGGCCTTCTTCTCATTAAAGGCATTCATATCCTTCGATACTCCGGCATACTTGGCTTGTTGATTTTCTCCAGGTGGCCCTGTTGTGATTGGCGAGATGGCAAGCAACCTTGTTTCGTTCACCTTCAATTCTTTCTCTGCATGGATGGGTGAGAATTCTGTAGGGAAGGCAGTCATACCGTCATCATTGACACAAGTAACAGTCACAGTCGATGATGTATTGGGTTCAACCTGTGATGACAAATCATTGATCGATGATGATACTTCCTGGCACTGCTCCACTTGTGGCTGCTCAACTTTCAAGCTACCAGCACTGCTGCTTTGTATGTCAAATTCAACTGGATTTTCCTTATAATAACGCTCAACCTCATTTGCGCTTCGCATTTTCTTACCAGACGGCGCAAGGAAGAAACGATCAATACGTGGACCATCGCGTTGCGCAACCTTCCTAGCAGCTATACGGATAGTCCAACCAGGACCCAACTCCGGGCATGAATGTTCAACTTCTTTCTTTCCAGATGGTACCACAGCTGGGTATAGTTTAGGTAGCTTGGTAAATATATTGTCATCATCAATTTCAATTGGCTGCTGCTGTTGCACTTCAAGTTCAAGTGCCTCAACTTGCGGCGGAGGATCGGCAGTTTGATTCTCTGTTTGAACTTGCTGTTGTTGCGCTTCAAGTCCAGTCTGTGTCTGTAGCGGATCGGTAGTTTGATTCTCTCCTACGATGAGACTGTTCACCATATCCAATGGAATGTTATCCAAGATGTGTCTCTTCTTTCCATCATAGTGAATCTTGACCATTTGTACGTCCTTGTCTACAAAGACTTTTCTCACAGTGGCTTTGTAAAGCATATTATCACCATCGTATTCAACATAAACGCGAGAACCAGCTTCAACTTTGTCTTGGACAGAGGGATCTTTCAATATAACCGCTTGAGCATAAACATCGTCAACACTCCGCTTTCCTAATGTGACTGTATTGTCGTGATTTGAATATTGCATATCAACATGATTAGCCAAGCTGTTCGGAACGTATGCCTTTTGAAAAAGTTGATTGAAATGGTTAGTTTGAGAGTGCAATGAATGAGTAATGATCACAACAAGTATTCCCGACTTACCTTTTTTCCCTTCTTTCCCTTTGGTATTTTGCCCTTGCCAATCATGCTAAAGTGTGCATTACAACATCCATCAGATCTTGTTTGTGCATGTTTCTCACAACCCTTGATCATACACAGCATTCTGTCTTTGACACCTCTTTTAACCCTCTTGGCTTCCCTGTCTAATTCTAAACCAGTGTCAAGAGCGTCCAAACGGGCTTGATTCCGCTCAAAGTTACGCTGGAATGGACTCTTATCTTCATCATCTGAATAGAACACATGAGTCTTTGTAGTAGGAACTTGTGTACAACGATGGTCACTATATGTACCCTGGTTGTATGAAGATGATGATGTAACACCCACCAACGTATTGGAGGGTTCGTTGTTCCATGGATCACTGACATCTCCTGGGGTTGCAGCAAACAAGTTGTAGTCGTCATCTTCATCAATATTTGGATTCTTTCGTGAGATTTCGGCGGCATCTTGAAACACTTTCTTCTCAACGTGCTGAAAGAAGGCTTCCATCATCTTCTCACCGCTAGTGGTAATGTGGTAACTAGTACTATGTTCAATTCCAAAGAATATCTTCTGATGATTGTTGATCCTATCATCACCAAATCTATCATAATCAAAGCTTCCAATAACACCATTGAGATACATTGCAAACCACTTCTTCAAACTTTTACGGGTGGTATTCATGAAATCAGCAAGCTCTGACAAACGAGGTGCGGCCATCACAATACTTTGATCAAAACTATTCAACTCAGATAGGTTATAAAGACGCAACACCCTACAGTGTTTAGTATGCGTGCCATTCAATTCGTTCACTTTGTGTGTAGCCAGTTGAAGCATACTAATGAGTTGATTCGGAGTTTGAATTGACTTGCTAGTAACAATATTCTTTAATGGAGGTAACCGCTGTCCCAAGTGAGATGCAATCAATTGATCAACCAGCATCCTATTTGTTTGAACTTTGTTTGGTTTAAAAGAAGAATGCTGTTTGCCGCCATAAAAGGCACGTGAATCGGCTGTGTTCGTACATTGCAGCTCATCCATGTCAATTGGAGAAGGTGCCAACTGACCTCGCCATGCATGCTCTTGAGTGATTGGTAATAATTCCTCTTCCTCCACCATGTAATCACTTTGTTCATACTCATATTGTTCAAATGGTGCTTGTTGTTGTTTCTGCAATGTGCCAATGGTAGTACTACTTTTGCTACCGTTACTACTACTAGTAGTAGTACTAACTCCAAGCCACTTATGAATAGATTCGTTACGCCTCTTGAGATCACGAGTAATCTTTTGCATAGCCCCTGCATCGTCTACTTCAAAACGCAAGTCACCGTGAGACGTCTTCTTGAAGAATCGCCCATTCCTACCCAAGCTTCGCCTAAGCGATTGAAAGATCTGATTTGCATGTGTGACTTCTCGATTCGTCTTATCATTTGGTTGCTTCTTACCAAGAATGTTATAATGCTTGTATAATATGTTCTTATAATTTGCATCCATCAAACTGAGGAGTACATCTTGGTTGTTTGACATTGACATGTATGTCGAATCTTCATTTGGTGATGGTTTTCGGCTTGATCGTCTTGGTGATGACGCCTCAGAGGCTGCAGTATATTGATTCACAGTGGGTTGAGTATCGGTATAAACTACAGGCACTTTAGCCTGACGACCATGTTGTGTACGACTTGGAGTTGATGACGATGGTGGCAGACCTATTCGCGTTGAGCTTGCTGGCTTTCTCACTCGACGTGGTTGCCTCTCAGCTTGTTTATCAGGAACACCAGACCATTTGCGATAGTTCTTCATACGCCTACGAATATCAGCAACAATTTCTATAAGTTGGAAGTATGGTGAAAAGAGATTGTTGTTAGTTTGCCAGTAAATGAATGAGTACTGAGGAGGAGCACTGGTAGTCATACAGAAAAAAAGAACTCACTGTCTGCTGCTAGCTTCTCAGACACCTCAACATCTACTCCATGATCTTGCTTGAAGAACCTGCCAGCACTGCCCATTTCCTTCTTGAACAAGCCAAACAATCGACTTGCCAACTCAGCTTCTTTGACACTATCTCGTACTTTGCCAAGTACTCTGTAGTGCCTCCACATGATTTCCTTGTAGTAGTCATCATTCAAGCTAAGTATGATGTTTGCAGATGATCTCTTTACTGTATGAAAGAGAGACTCCAACGACTCATAAGTGTCACTAGAAGATACTCCTTCTAGGAGGAACTGACTAGTACCTGTATAATCTTCTTCTTTCTTCTCTTCCTCATTGTAATCTTGAAGATTTGCAAGTTCCCTGGTAGGTCGCTGCTGCTTTGGACGAGAAGGGAATGCACTCCTCCTCGCAAAGTTTGTACCCGGAGGTAGAGTAGTACTCGCCTGTTGCCATTGATTGAATGTAGATTCTGCCTGTCGTGCTTCAGATACGTCAACATTCCATCTCTTGATTGTTTCACTTCGCCTGCCGATATCACCACTGATCTCTGTGATATAGTTTGATTGGTAGAAAGAGATTTGTGATTGATACATACAATGAGTACTCATCTCATGGTTGTATTGACAGCAGCAATATACATATATACATGCAGCATATACACACATATCAACAACTAACTAAGATAACTTACTCTGCAATGCCAAGGCATCATCAACAACAACATATGCCTTCCCACCCCTTTCAACTTTATAAAATTTACAATTCGCGCCATTCATACTCTTGAAATTATTATAAATTTGTATAGCAAATTCCTTCTTCTTACTTTCATCTTTTGCCAATTCCAAGAAGCTGCTGAATATTACATTACGATACTTTTCATCATATAATGATAATATAATATCATTGGATGTTGGTAATAGTTGATTTTGATTTGCATTAATTGATGCATTTAATTCTGGTAAGGGATTATGTTTTAATACTGCTGAATAATAATTCGGTTTTTGCTTTGGTTGTTCTCTTGGACTTTTCCTCTGTTGTTGTTCATTATTATTATTATTACTGTTGGTTGTTGTTGATGATGAAGTAGTAGTCTGCACTGTATCCATCTTCCACCCAGCAGAGGGGGCAATATCTTTCATAATATTCTTTGGCATTGACGATTTACTTTTTGTTGGCTCTGCTACTACACCATCTGAATACTTTCTTTTACTAACAAATAGATTATTATTCGATGGAGGGGGAGAATCTTTAGCCGACTTTCCATACCAATTATGTATAGTTTCTAATCTCCTTTTGAGATCTCGTGTAATACCTACACAATAATAAATAATGAATTAGAAAAATTAAATACATAGAGCCGGAGAGAACAGATATCAATATCAAAACCTTCACATATACAATAATAATATAATACACAATAAACTCACGCTCCACTGCCTCATCATTACTCAATAATAATTTCTCCTCCTTGCGATTTAATCTGTAAAATTTTGTCGTCGTCGTCACACTACTTCCATTATCACTATCCTGTTTCATAAAATGATTATAAATTTCCAATCCAGTTTGTTCCTCTAATGTATGATTACGTGTTTTACCCAATGTATTAAACTTTGTCCATAATAAATCTTTATATTGTGGTTCTTTTAATGATAATATGATTTCATTATTTATTTTTATTGTTTTTGTTGTTGTATTGGTAGCAATAGTAGGTGTAGGTGCTTTTTTCGCAGTTGGCTTTGTTGTTGTTGTTGTTAATGTTGCTTCTGCTGTTGTTGCAGCAGTAGTACGAGGAACATTGGCAGCTATAGTAGTTGTGGTAGTAGTAGTTAAGGAGGGCGAGGATACCACATCTTCTTCATTCGAGGAAGTTGGTAAAAATTGAAGTGGATTAGGAACTGGCTTGTACGAGCTGTTGACGATTTGTGAGACTGTTGACGTCGCTGACATTGTTGATGCTTGTGCCATATTAGACATTATATTATTAGATTAATTATTGCAATTATGGACTTCCACTGTCCTGTGTGGTTGAAAATGCCTTTCGGCTTTTAGCGACTAAACGCCGGTACTTTTGGTATGCCGTTATCAGATAAGGGTCCCTAAAGTGGTCAAAGTTCAGGATTAGGTATTGTAAGCATGATGTTGTATTATTGAGAGATATCAATAAAGCAATGAGGTAGATCAATATGGAAGAGGATAAACAATTGCCATCGACGGCGCCGCCGTCTCCGGAAGAATCAATACAACCAGAGACTCAAGAATCACAATCTAGTAGTCAACAGTTTATGACTCAACCTCAACAACTATCAACTCAACCTCTAACTCAATATCAGGAAACAACTACTACTGCTGTCAATAATGATGATATGTCATATACTCAATTGAAATATACACAACAAGAATCGGCACAATTTTCATATAGTACACAACCTACAACTCAACCATTTAATAATACCCAACAAATGACACAACCAGCTGTTTTACATGAACCACAACTTGGTGTTGAATCTCAAGAAGAAGATAATCATATAGACTCGCAATCAATATCTCAAGATCAACCAATTACACAACCATTAACTCAATTATTCAATTCCACTATACGAAATAATAGTAGTAATAATAATAACGATGAATTAAATATAAATTCTGATAATATAGATAATGGTTCATGTAGTGACAGTGATGACCAACAAGAACATCTTCATGAAAGTGAACAAGATATTGTTGAAATGATGGTATTTCAGAATGATTTTATTGGCAATTCACAGCAGAATAATATTGATGATCCTTTGACTGATAATGTAAATGTGGATGTGGGTAAGAGGATTAATAATAACGAATCAACAAAAGAATCAGATTATGTTAATGGTATGGATGAGAAGCAAGCTGCTGAACAATCATCTTTGTTAGTTGAGGAGCAGAAGCATGATAATGTATTGGATACTCAACAAACGTTGGATGAAACAAAAATAGATGATATAGATACAAGCAAACCACCGAGTGTAGAGCAACTGATCCAAGCAGAAGTGAATGTGGATCAAACGTCAACTAAACAGTCTGCTATGTTAATTAATGTACCAGATGATGTAACTGGGAAAACTCCAAGCTTATCACAACAACCCGATGATGGTGATAACATAGAAAATGGAAATACGATTGCAGCACCCTCACTGCCGCCGCCGCCAACAACAACAACAACAACAACCCCACATCAAAAGCAGAATACAGTTACAAATCCATACACAAAGAAAAGGTCAATTGATCAGATTAGTCAACGAAGTAATTCAACAAACTCAAGTGGTAGTGGTGGCACTAATAGTAGCAGCACAGCAGGTCAGAAACAACAAGTAGTGTTTAACCCATATGCCAAATCAAAGAAGCAAACTCCGAAATCATCTGTTAGGAATCCATATGCAAAAATGATGAACAACAGCAGTGGTGCATCTTCTCCAAAGCCACCACGTTCAACTTCTCCAAAACCGCAGCCCTCGACTACGGTTTCAAAAGCACAGCAGCATCATCCACCGATATCTCGATTGGCAGCTTTTAAGCAACCACCTTCAATAGCACCAGTTGCCCCTCCTAAACAACCAAAATTTCGTCGTGGGGGGATTAGTATATCACTTCCCATGGCAGAACGATTGCCATCACGGAATGTTTCATATCATCCAGCGGAAATATTGAGTGTGGGGGAATTATATCGATACTTGTATCATATGGGAGAAGAAGAGGATATCGAACAACAAGACCAGTCTAGTAGTGCCGAAAGTGGGATATCAAAGGAGTTAATAAGTGTTAGAATAACAGGAACATTACTCTGTGTTGCATCATCCAATGTTGATACAATTAACGGTTCAAAGGGAAAGTTATATGATAGTGGAACATATCTGTTACTTGGTGATCCCCTTGAGAATACTAGATTTATGAAGAAGGAAGCACTGCCACAGGCACAGCAAAGCGACCCTCTTTCGGCAGCGTCAGATCCCAAGACGGCACTGAAGCCTGGATTGACTTCTATCCTTCGGAAGAAAACAACATCAACAGTATCATCAGAAACAAGTGCAAGTTTCAAGCCGACTCAAGCTTTGAAATCGACTCAGTCCAACTTGAGTCGTCAACAGAAAGAACAGACTTCGACGACAACTACTGCAACTCCTGCCGTAGAAGAGTCTACTTCAATTAATAGAGAAAGTGCCATTGTTGATAATATAAGCAACAAGTCTTCGACAACTCGAGGTATTCTAAATACGAAGAAGCGACTCTCGTTTGGAGGTGGAGGCTTGGGCGGAGGTGGGGGCAAACGACTATCCTTTGGGGGCAAAGGATTGGGCGGTGGTAAAGTTAGTGTTGGAGGAGGACTTGTAGGAAGTCGCAAGTTTCAAACACCAAAACGAATCAATACAACAGGACCCTTATCAAGTGTGAAGAAAAACTCAACAACTACTAATCGGATAGGAGCCTTGACGACTTCAACAGTGAAGAACAGTGTATATTCCTCTACCAAGTCTGCTGGCTCTGGTAAGAATCCAAGACCAGACTATATCATTCAACGTCATCCTTCACCGATTGTACCAGTGTGGATAGGATCCTTTTACAATGGCGACGGCTTGGATGGTTCTGTTATAGGTGACTTGGTCATGATAATGGGTGAGCTAGTGATAGAGCACTGTGCAAGTTGTCAAGCAAGTCGTGCCGCTAGCAGGGAAGAAGGAGAAGAAAGAGAAGAAGAAGGATGCACAGACAACAGACCTCAACATAGTACTCAATCGCAACAGCAAGGAGTGAGTGGGGCAGCCAACTCCATTGCAGCAAGTGCTTCACAAATAAGCGGAGCTTCCTCGATACCTCAATCACAAACACCAAGTCGTAGGAAACTCAAAGGAAGAACATTTTGCTGTCAATGTACGCGTTTCTTACGAGCTCGACTAGTTAAGAATGCGAATGGTACTGATATGAACCTACAAAGGGAGGCACTGAAAGCTCGTCGAGAATACTTGATTGAGAGAAAAAGACAAATGGAGTTTCTCATTCCAAAAAGCACTTCTACGAGTAACCAGAGTAGTAGTAGCATCTATTCAGTTGGTTGTGGAACGCATTGCAGATAGTTAGGTCACGTCAATTAATATATTAACTCACATACAATCAAGATCGATTTTCTACTGACCGTACCAAATCAGCGTACTTCTAGGATATTCACACAGGCAGTACTAGTCTGTCCGTCCTCCCACTCTCTATCTCTCTCTCCTCCACCACACATTTATTCGTGTAGTAAGAGGTAAATTTTAATATCTTCTTCAACCAATGCCACTTTTTAATTAACTTGGATCATCCTAGTAATCCTTGCTTTATAAAGTACAACCACCCCCTAAGATATGAGCGCAGAAGGAGAAGAACCACCAACAAGGTTAGTTGATACACACGGTGTTGTTTTGTGCTCGAAAATTGGATATAGGCAGTGGTATCTTTGACTTTGAATGTTGGAAGGTGCACAATATTTTTTAATGAGGTGTACCTTTAAGGGATATTGCAGTACTTGTACTACAATTGCAAGTCCTAGGTTCCTTTTGTTTGGCGTATTAATGGCGTAATATTGTGGGATACTGCTCGTTTTAGATATCCTATTGAGGAGTATATTCATTGCAATTTTTCGACCAATGCCACTAATACTAACAAGTGTATTTTCATTCACTTATCTTTTTAAACAAAAACAGTGAACAACCACAGGAAACCGGAGAGGGGGGCGAGGCCCCCCCAGGCGGCATTACTGATGCCGACATCGACTCAAATTGGGACGAGGCCATCGATAGCTTCGATGGTATGGAAATCCCCGAAGAATTACTTCGTGGTATTTACGCATATGGTTTCGAGAAACCTAGTGCTATTCAACAGAGAGCTATTAAGCCAACCATGTTGGGAAGGGATTTAATTGCCCAGGCTCAGTCTGGTACGGTAAGTTTTACAACTTTCTTTTCGGTGTGGTGTTGGATATAAAAGATACATACATATAAATTGGAGGCAGGCAATTACATATATAATTTTGGGGCGAGGGTCATACAGAGGGGAATGATTATTGTGAAATAACACCATCTTTCGAGTCCGAAAAGAGTCACCCTCGTTGTGTAGACAAACTCACAATCTCGAAATATGACCCTTCTCCTCGACAACTGAATAAAGTTTGCGCTGATATAGATATATTATTTTGAACAATTAAACTCACATCTCATGAATCTTACTCTCTTTCCTTTGCAAAATATCAACAATATCAATATATAGGGTAAAACTGCCACCTTTGCCATTGGTACTCTTGCCAAGCTTGATCCCAAGCTTCGTGAATGTCAATCTTTAATCCTTGCACCAACACGTGAGTTGGCACAACAGATTCAAAAGGTTGTCATTGCCCTTGGTGATTACATGGACTTGCAAGTACATGCCTGTGTCGGTGGTACTGCCGTACGTGATGACATTCGTACCCTCCAAGGTGGTGTACACGTTGTTGTTGGTACTCCTGGTCGTGTCTATGACATGATTAACCGTCGTGCATTACGTTTGGATTCCATCCGTCAGTTCTTCTTGGACGAGGCCGATGAGATGTTAAGTCGAGGATTTAAAGACCAAATTTATGATATCTTCAAGTTCTTACCCGAATCCGTCCAGGTTTGTCTATTCTCAGCTACCATGCCATTGGATGTGCTTGAGGTGACACAGCGTTTCATGCGTGATCCCGTTCGTATCCTTGTTAAGAAGGATGAGTTAACACTTGAGGGTATTAAGCAATTTTACATTGCCGTTGAGAAGGAGGAGTGGAAGTTGGATACCTTGTGCGATTTGTACGAGACATTGACTATCACCCAAGCCATCATCTACTGTAACACCCGTCGTAAGGTTGATTGGCTTCAAGAGCAGATGCAAGAGCGTGATTTCACCGTGTCCTGTATGCATGGTGATATGGACCAACGTGAGCGTGATATTATCATGCGTGAATTCCGTTCCGGTTCCTCTCGTGTCCTAATCACAACCGATTTACTTGCCCGTGGTATTGATGTTCAGCAAGTATCTCTTGTGATTAACTTTGACCTTCCTACTAACCGTGAGAATTACATCCATCGTATTGGTCGTTCTGGTCGTTTCGGACGTAAGGGAGTTGCCATCAACTTCTTGACTGAGGGCGATGTTCGTTACCTTCGTGATATTGAGCAGTTCTACCAGACAGAAATTACTGAAATGCCTATGAATGTTGCTGATCTTATCTAATCATAGTATTTAATTTATCTATAGCTTCTCTGTTGCATGTCACATTATATAAGTTTGGTTTTTCATTTAGGTATTAGAATCTTTATATGTATGAATAGGAATGTCTTTATTACACTCAATGAAATCACACAAAGGTACTACCTAGAAAAAAAGAAATGGGAAAGCAAGCTTCTTGGGATTGTTGTTTTGTGTGGAGAACAGTGTTGTCACTGATGTTAACCGACCATATATATACCTCCTTACCACATATCATACAATACATTGTTAATAGGTAGCTGCAAGAGTCTATAATATTATTGTTGCTTAGTTTAGTCCGGCAGTGTGGTTTAGAATTTTATATTGCAATAAAATCGAAAAGGTGAGCGATACAACTCTTAGTTTATATCATGACATGATTGACACCTTATGATACCATACTAATCTACTGATGTGTTCGTATATGCGCTTTACTATTTCTTATGTTTCAATTACTCATAATATATGTTATTTGTAATCTTCTCTCCGTATAGATATATATAGTGCTCAGTACACATTAGGCCTATAAAAAAAGGTGCATCAAACTTGAAATTAAGGTGCATCAAACTTATATATAGGTAGATTGACAGTACACGCTCAATTAATATGTGGTATATAGAAGATGAAGATAATATTGTCGAGGATGATAGCTCCTATAGCAACGACATATCTACACCACCGCCGCCGTCACTTGATGATGATACAATAACAAGAAGAAATAACACCCAACTCGCCATGATGTCAACATTAAATGAAGACGAAGATGACATATCAATATCATGGCTAGTTGGTGGCAGTAGTAAAGATAATACACAACCACTTCCATTGCCATGTCCATCATCAGAATCTACACTACGAACTCTATCATCATGTGATTCAATCCAATCTAGGTTGATGTATTCAGATAGTAATATTAGTAGAAAGCAGAGTATATCACGGGGTATAATCAAGGGTATGATTATTGGCAGTATGTCATCTTTGTTACTGATTGTTAGTTTGTTAGCTTTTATGCCTGAGAGTACTGTTAGATGGATGACATCTGTGCACAATCACATATCTATACATCAGATAACTGATGAGTCAAACCAACATCAAACAAATAGAAAGACAGGGTCACAGTCTGCTAATGTATTGCAACATGTATATCATAGAAATGGAACTATAAGAGCAATATCAAATGCCAACAGCAACAATGAAAGAAGTAGGAGTAGAAGAAGAAACTTACAATCATACGGTGATCTATACGGAGGAGGAGATTCTGATTCAAACATGGGTGGTATAGTATACGATTCCTCCAACGAGAATAATCAACCGCCACCAATAATACCCATTGATGACAAATCACAACCACAGGAACCACCGACCGATCCACAATTAGTAATTGCTGGTAAAATGACTGTAGAAGAGGGAGCATGTAATGTTGCACAGTTGAATCTCAAAACTGGAAAGTGGAGTTTAAATCAACGTATACAATTAAGTCTCTACAATTCATATTCGGGTGGAGAGGTGTACTCATTATTGGCCAATCATTCGATTGTTACCAATAGTAATGCCAAGGAGTATTCTTCTAGTAGTAGTAGCAGCAATGCACAACAACATGATCAATCATCATCTGATTCATCAAGCAGTAGTAGTAGCAGTAGTAGTAGTACCCCATCACCAGGTGAAGGGGGAAAGATACCACAACATGTAACAGATAAGAACTTTGGTGGAAATTTAATAGTAGTGGGTGCATTTGATACGACCTATCGTAACTCTCAAACAACATACTGCTCAGTGGGTAAATGGGATGGATTGGAATTATCCAAAATTGGTGAAGGATTATGTAACTCGGCATTATCCAAGGGTATGAAAATCACCAGTGCGGCAATTGCCGGTCCGAATGATTTATATGTTGGTGGGTCATTCCAAACACAGGTCTGGAATGGTAATAAACATGAATTTGTGAAGATATTCAATATTGCACATTATAATGCAGTTGATCAGGTTTGGTTACCATTGCCTGTTGGGCAGATTACATGTTCGTGGTGTACAGTAACTATATTGGCCTTGGCGTATGATTCACAAAGACGACAGTTACATGTTGCTGGTAAATTCAATGCTATTGATGGAAGTAACATCCCAGCAGGGTTGGCAGTTTATGATCAAGATTCTGGACATTTGGTAGCTCATCCAGGTGGTGGATTAACAATGAAGAATATAACACAAGATGGTGTTGGTACTGCATTGCAATTTGATCAAGAGAATGGCGTACTGTATGTTATGGGTGCATTTGAACGATTAACTGCGACTAATGAAGTTTGTTTAGGTTTGGCTGCATTTGAAATGAGGACTGGGTCATGGACATGTCTAGCTGATCCTGCCCATTCAGTTCTTCCCACTGGTGGTGGTAATATGCTCCTGACTCCGTATGGACTATTAGTTGCTGGTAAAACTACAAATTCAACTGTATGGCCTGATAAATCACGTCCATATACTGTTGCAGTGCTAAAAGCAACTATCAAGAAGAAGGTGTTCATTGAAGAAGGTAGTAAAACCACCACGGATACAACAACAACGACAGATGATAATGATGATGATTACAGTAGTGGTGTTCAACCTATCATGGAGAAGTTACCAAAATCTCGTGAATTGGATGATGTAAAGGGTAAAACAAAAGATGAAATCAAGATCGAGTCTGATGGTAAGGACGGTTCTACAAACTCGACAAATAGTACCAAAATCAAGGCCGAAGCTGATCATGAGTTTATTTGGTCATGGCTGCCTGGTTTCCACGGACATGATGAACCTATACATACACTCTCGAATGGCTTTGGAGACTATGTCGGAACAGTATTTATTGGAGGTGATAACATTGTATCGAAGTGGTCATATAAGACTGTTCAGATCAAATGTAACGCAACACAAGCAAAGAAAACTACAAGTAAGGGTCGGTCTTCCACCAGTACCACCTGTACTCAAAAGACATTTGTCCCAGTGACTATCGATCTATCTAGTGATCATGTCCAAGGAGCAATTATGGCAATTTCTCAACTAGATCCACAAATAAACAAGGGGAAAGATAAGATACCGAACAAGCCAGGGGTCGTTGGGTATACGATTATTGTCTACTGTGTGACATTGGGAGCTTTGATTGGGATGTTCCTTGCTCTACTGTGCAACAAGAGTATTAATCAAACAATAATGTCCTTCATCTTTGATAGAGATGCACAAATGAAGGGTATTTCTTTGGATACCTTGACATATAGTCATGTACAAAATACAAATGTGGCGGAAGCATATCATCGAGCAATGAGCAATCGCTTTGTGAAACATCCACATCTCCTTACACTAATTGACCCACAAGAGGTCATATTGCATCGAATCATTGGCGAGGGTACATTTGGTCGAGTGTGGAGTGCAAAATGGGGAAGCTCAAGTGTGGCCGTGAAAGAGTTTGTATTTGCACAAGCAGCCGTTGCCGGGAAGTCAAGGCAGCAACAGGCCATCGTCGAGGAGATTATAGGAGAGGCCGGGATGATGGCTATTCTAAGACATCCAAATGTGCTACAGCTATTCGGTTGCTCGTTGACTGCTCAGGCTATTTGGATTGTAAGTGAGTTATGCTCGCTTGGGAGCTTACGGCAACTGTTGGATGATAGAGAACGAACACTGACACTGCCAGTAAGGCTCAACCTTGCATTACAAGTCGCAGAAGGGATGGCTTACCTGCATGCTCAGGATCCTCCAATCATCCATCGAGACTTGAAAAGCCACAATATATTTGTTCATGAAACATTTGCTGTCAAGGATGAAACAAAAGATAAGTCTAATGATATTAAACTCTTACGATGGCCATCAAGAAGTGGCGGAAAGAGAGGAGGAGATGCTGCAAGTGCCAGTGGTAGTGAGTCAGGGAGTGGCAGTTCACTGATGAAAAAGCTAAAGAGTGATGAACCGAGTACTAGTAGTACCCCAAGTACTGCCGCCAAAGATAAGAACAAAATCAATTCAAGCATCAGTGCAAAGATTGGTGATTGGGGCTCCGCTCGTGCAACATTAGCAGGTTCTCGAACGATGACTCAGGGAGTTGGAACAGCATGTTGGATGGCGCCTGAGGTATTGAAGCATGCACGTTCCTCAAAGTATAGTGATGTATATGGGTTTGGTATTGTCTTGTGGGAGCTAGCTACACGGAGAGAAGTATACGAAGGTTTAGAGAGTACACAAATCATTGCCATGGTTGCTAATGATCACTTGAGACCAGAAGTCCCTCCTGGATGTCCTTGGAATGAAGTGATGGTGAAATGCTGGAGAGAAGTTCCTTCTGAGCGGCCAACGTTTGAAGAAATAGTTAAAGAACTGAATAGACTCCGACCGGCAGTGAAGAAGTCTACTTATACCGGAGAAGATTTGCAAGCACCCAAGTATCTAGTGAATAGTTACCAAAAGGGAGCAATGCAAGAGGATAGAGAGAAGAATGAAGAAGACGATAATAGACGGATGACTGGTTGATTTATGTGTGTACACCAGTAAATGTGCTAATTTTTGTTGATGATGTTTTGGGTATAGATATGTCTAAGGTTACTGTAAAGACTACTGATTGTACATCTTTGTATGGTGTGCTTCTACCTCTGCTACTTCTTCCATTAAATCCACGTGACATTATGTGGTACTCTTGTGACATGAGTACTCAAGTCGCATAGAGGTATGTAGCGAAAAAAGTACCTCAAAAAAGGGAAGATATTAACACCATATATAATAATACCCTCTACTTCAGCTCGATATATCTACTCTTTCATTGCATTGAAAAATCCGCAGCCTGTATAAATATTATTGCAAAACTATTCTCAGATCTTATATCAAAAACTGAGCAAGGAGAATCAGCCGTCTTTGAGAAAAAAATATTTTTAGTTTATAGATGGTATGGTAGGTGGTGGTGATAATATTGCAATACTACTATACCAAACTAACTACTGCTGATACCGTGCTATAAACAAGTAAAAATATATTCAATTATGCCCAGCCGCTCCTTAAAAAGTATCGGCCCATCCAGCGGTGGAATGGCAACTAAAGCAGAGGATGATATCGATCTCGATCCCACAAAATCAACTACTCATGATGATACTGATGATGATGAAGATGGATGGGAGTGTGCAAAATGTAATGAAAGTAACCCCCAATCGCGTAAACGATGTAAAGGATGTTTAGGTTGGAAAGGTGGTACACGGCGTTGGAGCTCTCGCAAGAACCAGGTTGAACAACTAAAGTTAAAAAGTATTGCAAGGCCAAGGCGTAGTACTACCGCTAGCCCTGGTTCCACTGACGATGAAGAAGACAATAAGAAGGTACAATTATTTTCATTCGGTGATGATCCAAACAGGAATGATGAAACTGATGTAACATTAGAGGGAGGGCGGCCAAAACGAAAGTAAGAATTATTCATGTGCACATCTTATGTTCTTTTTGTATTACACACTCTCATCACTTGATATTACACACCTCATCTCTTGCTTTTATGTTCTTTTTGTACTACACACACTCATCTCTTGCTTTTATGTTACACACACACACACACACACACTCATCGCACTATCCTTCTTTTACAGACTTAAGCAGATTGCTCGTTTTGATAGTGTATCATTTGATCCTAATGCAGCCGTGAAAATTGGCGAGGGTTTTTCATGCCCCCGGTGTTCTTCTGTCTGTTCCTACTCCTCTAAACAATGTGATAAATGTAACCTTGAGTGCTACTATGAGGCAGGGATTGGTGTAGTCGTTCTCAAGGAAAGAAAAGGTACATTTGGTAATCGTCAAAGAAGTTTCTCTTTTAATCCCAACTCCCCTGCTGCTCCACAAGCCCGTCCTGCTGCACCAGTTGCCGTAGGTGAAGATTGGGAATGTCACAAGTGTTCATTGGTCAATGCCGCGTCACGTAGTCGATGCAAGGAGTGTAAGTCCTGGAAGGGTGGTCACCGTGATAGCTCTCATAGGAATGTGAGCGCATCGTTGAGGGAGAGAAGTGACTCTGTCTTCAATCCGGCCGAGGCTTTATTGTCCTTTTCTACCGACATCCAAACCATAACAAAGTCAGGGGGTCGTATCTCATCCTCTTTAGAAGATGAAGAAACTTGGGAATGCCCAAAATGCGAAACGGTAAATCTTTCGACAAGAAGTCGTTGTAAGGCATGTCTAGGATGGAAGAAAACTTTCTATTCACATGCCAAATCAAATCAGCAAGATAATGATGGACCTCCTTGGCATTGCAATAAATGCGAGAAAGTGAATCCATCATCAAGACAAAGATGCGAGAGTTGTCTTGGTTGGAAAGGCGGGTTCTATGCAATGTCCAAAGGCACTAGTGGACAATCATTAGATGATATTAATCATCCAACGGGTGAAAATGATATACATATCCCTTCAAAGCAGGCTGAAGGATTGCCAGAGGGTTGGCTGTTTCGTAGAAAGAAACGACAGACGAGTAATCAGAAGGAAAGTTTTTGGTATTCACCAATACACAAGTTCAAGTTTAGATCAATTGGAGCAGCCCAACAGTTCTGTCAATACTTGGAAGAGGCGAACGGAGACGAGTTAAAGGCAATAGTACTGTTTAAGGACAAAACTCGACGGAGTAAAAAAACAAGCAGGCATTCCGACAAAGTAGGAGATGATGGTGGCGAAGAGGAGAAGCACCACATGGAAGACGACGTTGTGTCTACATTGGCGGAGCTAGCTAAAGAGAAGAAAAAGGCAGAGTCATATCATGGACACGAGACATCATCACCTGAAGAAGAATCAACCTTTGATGCAATTTCAGCTGATGTTTCTCCACCTCCTGGTGAATTATCTGTGAGAGTTCAACTGTATGAAAATGAACTAACACCAAGCAAGAGGGATGACACAGAAGACTTAAATACTACAGTCCGAGATTTACAGGAGAAGCTACAAGCGGCTACTGATCAAGTATCAGAGCTACAAGAGGCACACGATAAAATATCGTCTGCTTTACAATTAAAAGAGACTGCTCTTCTAGATGCGGAGACTACTAACGCCAATATGAAGGAGTGTGCTTCATTGGCGACTAATGCTAGTAAAGAGCATAAGAAAGAGATTGCACATTTGACGAACGAAGTTGCAAGTTTACAATCCCAGCTAGCTGATTCGTCAAGACAGGCTCAAGAGCAAGACATCAAACTAGAAGAGACTACCACATTTCTTCAAGCTGCAAATAAGGAGAGGGACGATCTAAAGGCACAGCTGTCTTTAAGTAAAAACCTCTCTGACGCCAAATCTACGGCGCTGTCAGAATCAAGCAGAACAGAAACCGAGCTGAGAGGAACTATATCTACGCTTGAAGCTTGTATTCACGAATACGAAGACACTATTTCTGACCATGAGTCGTTAAAGAATCGAGTAAAAGACCTTATTTCTGTGCAGTTAGAGAAGGATGAGCTCGTCTCTCAAGTGAGAATATTGAAATTGGAGAACGAACGCCTTCTGAACAAGTCGGAGACGACGACATGTGCTGAAAAACAAACAGAGATTGATGCATTGAAACAACAAGCATCAAAGAGAATGTCTCAGGTATACGAATTAACAGATCAACTTTCAGCTGCGTTGACTGAAAAGGCAGAACTCGTCACACAGTTAAAGCTAGCCAATAGTAAGAAATCATCCTGCAGTGAAGCTGAATCTGATTCTACCAAAAAGGATGCGGACTCAACTGATATTGCACAGCTGCAGGGTCAGGTCGAACGATTGTCGGCTCAGCTAGATGAATCTTCCTTACTGGTATCCGCGTTGACAAGAGAAAGGGATGAGTTGAAAGCAAAGGTAACAGGAGATTCTGAACTACACACTGACAAAACTGTTATGGCTGACATCACTTTACAAAAAGATGCATTAATAACTAAGATCGAACAGTGCCTTTCTCGGATTGATTCCTCTGAGGTCGAAAACCTAACCCCATTAACATTCAAAGAGAAAGAAGCAGAGATATCAGTACTCATCCATGATACAGAAAAGCTTGAGGGTCGCATGAGACAAGTAGTGCAGAAGTTCAAAGACAATTATCTTGTCCGTACAAAAGATTGTAAGGCAAACTTGAAGAAGAAGCACAAGATTGTTCAAGCCAAAATCCAGGCAAGTGAAAAAGATGGCTCAACTAAATCACTAGTTGAAAAGAAGGGTAAGAAGGGGGGACGAAAAGGAAGCAAAGGTAGTTCCGTTGAAGATGAGGAAAAGTCGAATAATGTGCAGCTATTTGTATTTGATGTGCCACAGGAGGAGTACAATTATGGAAGACCAAAGAGAAAGTTGAAAGAGATAGCTCGATTTGATAATATGTCTTTCAACCCGAAGAATGCCGTGAAAATTGGAGAGGGTTTTGCGTGCCCCAGGTGTTCTGCAGTGTGTTCTTATGACTCGAGGGAGTGTGATGAATGTAATCTTGAGTGCTACTATGAGGCAGGTATCGGCGTAGTAACTTTGAAAGAACGAAGAACACTGAAGACACAGAAGAAACAACAAGGTACCTCCAAGATGGCACCAAATGCCTTAAAAGAAGAAAATGCATTGGATTGCCAACCACAAACTTGGGAAAAGATTAATCATTTGCAGCTATTACCCAATGGAGGAGTTGAATACCCTCTTGAACTCCCCAGAGTTATTGACTTTGTTGATGCACAGTGCAAGATGGCGGATAAGAGTGTTGACGCCGCTCGAGATAATTGGATGGAAGTTTGCAAGGAAGAAGCCGATTTAGAAAGCAAAGATTACGATGAGGAACGATTGCACTACTTAAGAGGGTTAAGGGGGCGATCTGTACGTTGTTTGTGTTGTTGGTTGTCATCCATATATTGAAATTACAACCTTTATGTTCTCCACTCACTTACATTTCCCATATGCTTTCTCATATATTCCTCAGCGCATGGCCGATAAAGAACGATTAGAGAAGCTTCGATATAGTGAGAAGGAAGATGAGATGATGATACGATCTGAACATGGAGGTGGTAGTAAGCGTAAGAGAGTAGAAGAAGAGCGCAAGAAACTTTGTTCGAAAAGTATTGTGTTCTCGAAGGATAACAAACTCAACAAGACAGTCGGAACTTGCACTGAAGATGACTGTGAGTTTTGCAATGAGTACAAAAGTGAAAGCGATGGACAGAAAGCTATGTCAACTACTGAGTTGCTTTGTCCTTCATTCCGCTTGCTTGAAGAGAATAATGTATTAAATGCCAATAATACTGACAAAGAAGGGTTAGATTCGTTGCGTAATGCTGCAATTGAAATGCTCCGAGGAGAAAGAGACAAGTTAGGCAAGCTAAAGAACACCAAACACAGGCTTGAGTTTATCAACAAATATAATGAAGGTATCAATGGGGGGAGAAAGTAACGGGGGATTTATCGTGTGTGTGTGTGTGTGTGTGTGTGAGAGAGAGAGAGAGAGAGAGAGAGAGAGAGAGAGAGAAGAACATATGTTTTGGGGGAGAGATATAGAGAGATTGTTTAATCATTGGAGTTGCTCCCTCGATAATCAATAAATGGATTAAAACTTATACTATGAAGATCCATGGCATTTCTCTACCCATTCTAGATTCTGTTTCTGATTTAAGTGTGCATGAAAGCCCATCATATCATAATATGTTCTATTCCTCAAACTACTGTTCTCCAGAGTGTTGTATATCCAATCGAATTCTTCCTTTGGTAGTTCATAGCTCCACCAGAGAGTTACTGTCCAATCTTTCTGATACAATCTTTCTAAAATGCCAAATGATTTTCTAAAAGATGAGGCTCGGACAGGAAATGTTACATTTAAATACGGTTTGGCAAACTCTATCATATCGTCAACCATTTTGTTTGTATATTCTGCATGTATATCTGTTAGTGATGTCGTCCAGCCAATGGACAATACTGTCTTCTTAGGTAGTTCAGACGACACCAAGTTCAAGAATTCGGAAGCATTAAACTTCGGTCGCATCTTCTGTTGTGCTACTTTATCATTCACATCTTCACCTGGTCCAGGCAGTATATCGGCGTTTATCCATACTCTTTTGTGAAGACTCGATGGTAGGTTTGATAAGTATTCCTGTACATCCGATAAACTTGATTGCAATGCATCTATAGATTTAAAGTCGAGTTTTAAAATAGGACATGTGTGTATGCTGTGTTGATGATGTTGAAACTTTATGTTGTGTAATTGCTGTAGAAATGAAGCCAATGTCAAATCACCATCAACTGAAGGGGGGTGTCCCATCACTGAACATTTCTGTATTGATGAATAAATAATATCGGCCTCTATTGCCTGAATCATCTTCGTATTTTTGTTACCATCATCTAAATCTTTTACGGTTTGATTCAGTTTTGATTGATCATTGACAGCATGATGCCAGTTGATGTTTATCAGCAGTAGAGTTTTGTCCATCGTCGTCTCATCTATTCAACATTAACAATATAATAATAGCATCCACTTTCGAATGGTATCCTCGTCATTTTTTTTCTCAAACTCTTCCCCTACCTTACTTCCTTCCTCTCCTCATCTTCACTCTGCAACTTCTTAACAATAATGAGGGTTGTTCTACTATGTTTATTAGTCCCTTTCTTGCCCCTATTACATGCATTTGTATCGCCGGGCTGTATATCTCAAGATATCCCGAAACTCGCAACAAGAAGTGAGAATATCATCAATGATCGTCCTCAGAAGCCATCACTTTATATGATTGATAAAAAGCGTAAAGCCCAACTTGGTATAGGAGATGATGAAGATGAATATGATTTATATCGAGCTTTAGATGTGAATACTGATAAAGGTGGGGAGAGGATGTGTGCTGTGTTTACATATTATTATTTTTCTGTGACGAAATATATAAATGCTTATCTTACCTTTCCTCTCCTATCATATCTATATTATCTTACAATATAAAGGGATCACGAAAATAGTCGCCGGTAGTTTTATCCTTGTGATGATAGCTTTGTTAGTTGTAGGCCTTGTGTAAGTATTTGTCCATTTGTTTCTTTTGGTATTTCTTACTATATCTTGTGAACCTTTTCTACATACATTCGACATGTATACTTATATCTTATCTTACCCCCTTCCTACAACGCTGTAGAATTCCTTCAATAACTGATTATGGTGAAGGTGTATGTTCACCGATTCAGAATGGTGGACGCTGTTGATTAAACTACTGTCTATCTACGGCTACCAAAATGATAAAAACTGAAACTGTTGACTCAGGAGAGGTCAAAAACGAGAAGAGAAGAGTGTCAAGTGCTTGGACTGTAATCAATACAACAGTACATAAAAAGGGTGGTCTGAATAAACAATACAGACTTAGATTAAACTATGGTTAACTGAATACAAAGGAATTATAAGTTATTCACGTTAAAAAAAGACTATTCGTTAAAATGTATGACTCCACACTCTATCCTCCACCCAACATCCATACTAATCAGCTAAGCATTCTCAATTGCCATCAACTTTTCAATACCCTCGTACAACTTGCCAATAATCTCTTTTTCCTTAATGAAGAGACGTGACGAGGGCGAAATGTCTACAGTACCATCCTTTCCAATGGGTGTGTGCTCACCTCCTGTACCACGAACAGAAAGACCCAATGGCTTGCAAACTTCTTTAGCCTTGGCATCTGTACCATCCTTGGTTAAGTTTGGAATCTTAACATGTACTGAAGCACGCATGCCGGTACCTAAATTAGATGGACACGATGTTACATAGCCGTAGTTCTCATCACGAGCAAACTCAATACCATCGATCGATTCAACAGTCTTGAGCATTTCATTCAAGTTGCTAAAGACATCCAAAAGATCACTTCCCTTCTTCATGCACATGATACGTAATTGATCCTCTTCACCAAACCAAATGATACGCATCTTATCATCCGACTGCCAACATCCACGTCCGTAGGGCCAATCTGATGAGATACCGGCTGACTTGAGATACGGATCAGCATCCATATCTTTAAACATGACATGAGCATCGACAAGCTTTTGATACTCATCCTTGGATATCAAGTTGGGATTAGACCCATCATCACCAAAGTCGGGCGTCAAACTATGTACTTGTCCACCATACTTCTCCTTGAGTTGATCAAATGCTGGTAACATCTTCTGTTCAAACTTGATACGTTCATCCTTGTTCATATCACCTGGCAATGAGAAACCGAGAAGGTTCCTACCAACACGAACTCGCATAGATAGTTCCTCTTGACCCAACTTCTTCACGTCGTAGTCAATTCCTTCATCAACACTCCAATCAGTAATGTGTTTCTTATCTCCCGAATCATCGCCGTGATAATCACGAATAACCTTATCAAAGAAGGTACCAAACTTGGAGTAATCCAATGGTGACATGGCATAACATCTATATATTTGTTTGTGTGTTTGTGGTTTTGGTGAGGAAGTAGTGGAAGTAACGAGTTAAGAGTTGTGTACAAGAAGATACTAAAACAACAGAACAGAACACTCACCCCAAGCCAGAATCAGGATTGTCAATACCAGTCTTGACACACTTCCAAAAGGTAACCAAGTCCTTTGCAGCTAGATCACTTCCTTCATCGCTCATGAGATATTCTTGACAATACTTTGCACAACGGTTGTCTGGATTTGATTTCAAAACTTCCATACATTCATTGATAAGTTCTTGGATAAACTTGGCCTTTGTCTCATCATTCGAGTCGATGGTAAGATTGGTGGAGATTGACTAACTTGGTGATGAGGAGTGATTAGGAAGGGAAGAAGAAGTGGCTTCGAAGAAAGTAGCTTTGAAGTTAGTGTTGCACTCGCTCTTAATTCAGTGTCGACGTTGATACTGTTTGATTATTAGTTGTAGGAGACTAACAGGCCTTCACTCCCGCATACATCTTCTCCTACCCACGAGTTGTTTAGTCTTGATACATTGTTAGTCTTGCTTTCTTATACTCCTT
>Ga0214477_100130_pt1 | contig 51070 bp, 34 predicted proteins | sample M1_20Mar14CPVII9_FD_165058 | JGI IMG/M metagenome (GOLD analysis project Ga0214477, IMG submission 165058) | Marine eukaryotic communities from Monterey Bay, California, United States - M1_20Mar14CPVII9sort6BwellC16 | ecosystem: Environmental > Aquatic > Marine > Unclassified | place: USA...
GAGTTTATATCAGTATTAATACATACCAGTCTTAGAAGTTGTATCTAAATGAGCTCGTAACTCTCGTATCTAAGTAGGTAGGATACCCAGTATCGTTTGGATTAAGTATTGCATTTTATTCATTGAGCAGATATGAATGGATGCTTCGATAGATTGACAATAAGTATCTGCGAGGAATTCATACCAGCACTTATACTTTTGACGCACCATGTCCCGAAAGATAGGGTATTGAAAGAAACACGAGTCCTCAATTTCAATACCACTTCCTATTTTGAACTGTCTTCTCGGTTATAATCGAGCTGTCATATGTAGCTAAATTAGTCTGTAACTTTTCTAGTACTCACTGCACACCGCTTCTCCCATAATAGGAGCTCATATCTCCTCTATCGAGCAGTTGGTACACTGATGATATAGTAGTTTGATCAGTTTTGAGCGCTATTTCGATTAGTGGAGGTTTCAGGATTGTTGAGGCAATACAGCTGCAAATAAGGAGGGTATCCTTACTACCAAAATCTCTCAGTTATTTCTACACCACACAAACTATCTTCTTAAATATGGATAAACTTACATTGGGTGGAGACGTCCCTATACCTACTAGTAATAGTATTGAAGAAAACGATGGTTATTATGATGATAATGACATCGAGGATAGTGCTTCTGAAGAGTGCAAATCATCTTATGAACCAACCATCTCTTGGTCACTTGATTGTCAACGTCAAGAGAGTGGCATCTTTGTATCAGCAAGACGTGGGATAGATGAATGCCATCCTAAATTACTGGATGAGTTTATCGAATATACAGTGGGTCATACAATGTCCTTTGGTCAATATGGCATTGAGAAGATAACACTAGAAGGGTTGCAAGAATTCGTACGACGAATACCAGCAGATTTAGTTGAAAAGACAATTTATGATTATAATGTATTGCATCATTATGTTGGATATTATAATCCATGTCCACCAGAAGGAGGAATTAGAGATGATGATCATCCTCCCGCTGATATACAATTGGAAGTAGTACAATATCTATTAGAATTGGCACCAGATGCTGTGTACCGTTTTCAAGTCAAATCGTCAGACTTCTACTGGTGTAATACAGCTCATCCACGAGGCGAAGGTGCATATCCCCTTCACATTGCATGTTTTAATGCAGATTGCCCATCAGCTGTTATTAAGTTTCTATTCGAGAAGAATCCATCCGTGGTCGGACGTGAATGGAAATGTAGGTTGGGATTGCCATTGCACAACTACCTCGAGAGAGCCCTTATCCATGAGGAAGAGGGATATGAGGATGATGATACTGGTGGTTGGATTGTGGAAGAGCCATCTTTCCCTAGTGGGAAGATTGATTTTGATGTTGTTCAAATGCTTGTCGATGCTTATCCAGAAGCCTTGACGAATGATACACATTATGTGGGCACACCCCTCAGGATTCTTTGTAAAGGACAATGTGTATCGCTTAAGCTTGCACAGTTGTTAACCGACAAGGACAAAGATTGTTTTGAAATCGATTACAATGAGAAGAGAAGGTTAAAAGCACCAATCTGGGCTCTAATTGAAAACCGAGGCGTGACTCCATTCGCTGATGATGTCTTTCGGTACCTAATCGAATGTAGCCACTCATCTCTGGAAGTTGAGAGTTATGAAGTTAAAGACGACGAATCATACGATGGCGTAAGCTCGTATTATTCTGAATCCCCTCTTAATGCTGCTTGCAAGAATCCAAATATGTCAGCTGAATCTATGGGGCTGATCATCAAGCACCATCCTGAAATGGCCAAGCAGGAATATGAAAGTGATAGACATCTTCCTCTACACACTCTCTGTAAGAATAAGAAAATGGAAGAGCAGAGAGCAATAGCTATCTTAAAGCTGCTAGTTGGTGCTTACCCAGAATCAGTGAAGAAGGCAGTAGGGAAATCTGCCGATCCTTTGGACGAGTATTTGATTGAACAATATGAGGGTAAATCCCCAATCAATATTGCAGAAGAGAAAATGTCGTTTGGCTTCTTCAAGGCTCTTCTGGTTGAACGTGCAAAAGTATCCAGTATACCCGAGGCTAATATTCTACAAATTGCTTGTATTTACAAGTGCAAACTTGATACTATTCAGAAACTAGCAGAGGACGATCGGAGATTACTTTTAAGGGAGGACGGAGATGGGAATATTGCCTTACTTGAAGCGGCACGGAGGTCAAAACTTGATGTTGTACAGTATCTGGTTGATAGGATCAAACCTCTTCTCTCTGATGGTAAACAATTACCGAGTATGCCGGGGGCTAGCATACTGCACATAGCTTGTGTGTGCAAATGTCCATCACAACTCATCAAGAGGTTAGTTGAAGATGATCCTGATTTGCTTCAGAGCGTGGATGGGTATCGAAGAAATGCAGTACACGTTGCGACTATGAGTGGATCAATCAATATTGTCAAGTTTATAGTTGATCAACTTTCTGAGAATCTTACTTCTCGAGACATTATTGGAAGGTTACCAATTCATATAGCTGCATCTTCTAAATCACTTGATATTGTCAAGTATTTGGTTGGTAAAGATCAAGCTGTACCATATACCAACGTTCTTCCATTGCAGTCTCTTGCTACCCTCAAGGTCCCTGAAAAGTTGAGTGGCGAATTACCACTGCATTCGGCTGCAGCATATGGTTCATATGAAGTAGTTGAGTATCTCGTCGACATGAATGAAAGTGCTCTCGTCGTGCCAGACAATAATGGAGACTTGCCACTACACAAGGCATGTCGCCGAGGGAATTCTAAAGTTGTAGAATACCTCATGACAAAGTGCTCGACATCAGTTATAACGAAGAATTACTCTCATCAATTACCTATACATCTTCTGTGTGATAAGGATGAAGATTACAAAACCTCAAAGCGGGTACAATCGGTCGAATATACGGAATGTATATTCAAGATGTTGTCAGCCTTTCCGGAGTTGCTGTGTATGTAATGTTGATGCTGCAACTTCTTAGAATCTCAGTGTTTTGGTCGTTGAGGTATATATATATATAGTGACTATTAATTCTGGTGGTAGTGTATTTCTTTTGAGAAGGAAGTTGCGAATGTCTCACCACTTATGTCTCACATAAATCACAACAACGCAAATATATGAGGCAACCTCAAGTTGAAGGGATCTTTGGCTCGAGCTAGGTATGAGCAATATGCTACCTACCTACCCTTTATATATTGCAATACCAATATGAGCCTCCTGTATATGATCTGCGTGGTGCTTGCCATCCTGAGAAGTCGTAATGCTGTTGCATTTACTCCTTCAAGAACCACAGCATCACATGCCAAATTATGTGCACCACTTCAAATGGGAATACGAGATACACTCAGTCGATTCCGTAAGAAGAAGAATGTATATTATACTGATCCTATCAAAATTGGTAGTCCTCTTCCGGAGGCGGATGTTAATGTAGTTTCACTTTTATCTGATGGTGAAGAGACAGAGATTGGTGAGGCTAAAACTATTCAAGAAGTGTTAGGAAGTGGCAAGAGTATATTAGTTGGCATGCCGGGTGCTTTCACTACTACTTGCTCTAAGCAACATCTACCAGGGTATATTGAGAATCATTCAAAGTTTACTAAGTTGGGCGTGGATAATATCGCCGTAATGACTACGAATGATGTATTTGTTAACAAGGCATGGTCTGAGGATGCAGGCATCGATTCACAGGATACATCTCCAATTACCTTCATTTCTGATGGAGATGGTGAACTTGTGAAAGAATTAGGTTTGGTAGAAGATATGGGTTTTAAGAATGGTGTAGGAACCAGATCTAAACGATTTGCCTTGGTCGTTGAGGATGGAGTAGCTATTGAGTTGCGGGTTGATGATGGTATGGATGATTGTTCAGCCTCATCAGCCGAGAACATGCTCAAGATTTTGACACCCGAGGATGTAGCTGTGGAAAGTGAAGAAGAGATGGATCCACAAACGCTAGCACTCGTTGCTGGTGGGATATTGGCAGTTTTCTTCATTAGCTCTTTTGGCAATCATGATGGAGGTAGTACTGCCCAAGCAACTGCTTCTAATGTCCAGGCTGTTGCTCCAGCTGTCAAATCAGTAGCTAATGATAGCAGCATGAGCTTGTTGGAGATGTATGGCCGTTAAAGAAGTATGTGACAGTTTGATACATACATTGTATAGATAACCAAGGGCTATACCAAATGAAAGAAGAGCAACAGAGATAGGCTATTAACAAGATGACTCAGGTGACACAACTCATTGGATAAAGCACATAGTTTTAGAGATAAGAATAGTTTGGCAATAGGTATCATGCACATCACATCTAGCTTAATAGATTCTAAATCAAATGTAACCGAACCTTATCGAGACGATGTACTAATCAATTTCGCTAATACTTATTCTTTACTCGTTGCTCTGAGGGAACATTTATTGTATGAAGTGTGAGAGTTGCAAGATTCAGATTATATACGAGATTATTTATGTGTCTCATTAGTTGACAGCCATCCATGAGGAAATAGCCTTTGCATTTGAAGACATGGAGTTCTTAATTCACCTTCGGCCAAAGTCCCATCATAAATGAAGCAATTATAGATGCAAGTAATATTCTCCTTCGATCTACTTTCTTCAAAGCCTCTCTTCAATTTATAGTCATCGACATCATTGTATTCATGTGTTGTAACCTCAAGAGGACAGTCGTCTAAGTCGAACCTTACAACACAATCATATATAGGGACGCCTAAAGTCTTCACTTGACTAAGAATAGTTTCTTTGTGATCAAGAAATAATTTCAACTGTATCATATTCATATTAACCTCGAGCTCCTTCAACTTAGAAGCTTTTCTCTCATCCTTTGGTGTTTTTTTAGGCGAAAGCTTGCCTTGATATTGGCCCACTTTCTCAATGGTATACGTTTTGCAACAAGCTAGCTTGTGACCATTCTGCCAATCTTCTTTCTGGCAAGCTCTTGAGCAGTATGTCATGCAGCCACAACCATTGCATAGCTTTACTTCTGTTCTACTCAATGACTTGTTGCATCGGCAGCAGTATGAACCATTCAGATCAATAGTAGCCTTGACAATATCTAATAACTCATTACACTTGACATTATTTGTGATGTTTGTATTCTTTTCCAAACGAGCCAACTCTTGTTCAATACTACATTTCTTGTGTCTAATTGCTTTTGCAGTCTTCTTATGTAATCCAACCCAATAGATGTTGCTTAGAATGCTTAGAATGGAAGCGAAGGGTGATGATGTATTATCCTTCTCCTTGCCAAATGATTCTTTTGATCCAAATCTGTCAATGAAAGTCAAACATAATTCAGTCAACCCACAACGAACGGCAAAGGCGACGCGAGTATCATTTGAGTAGAATCTTCCATTGCTGTGTTCGCTGAGTATCATAAAGTCTAAAACTACTGCAACATGCACTACCCATCTATCGTCACTTGTGTTAATGCCTAAATCAATCAGTTCGGTAATGACGACTTTGTCTACACAACCCATATTTGCAACTAGACGCTGAAGAGCGATGGAGGTATCGATTGTCCAGTCCTTAATCTTTATTTGACGTATTAACCCGATCATGAATGAGATTGAACACTCAGGATCATACTCTTTACTAATGATAGGAGTTGTTCCAATCGTCTTCAATCTTTCTCTAACTTCTTCTGTTTGTGTATCAGCTGCTTTAATTAACCTATTAACTGTTGAAATGCCTAACTCATTAATTTTTGCACAATCATTAGCTTTTACTTCATTTGTAATATCAGGACGATACTCCTTGTCCCAGAATGCCCACTGAATAATTGATGTAAGTAATACCTCATACTGTAAAAGTGTACCAATAATATCCTTGCTTCTAAGGTTTTCATAGTTACAAAGTATATTGTGAATTAGTGCTGCAAATGCCTGAATCCCCTCATTCCAATGCTTCTTACTCTTGAAGAACAATCTTCTAGTATCATTGCACATACAACTAACTAATGGTCCAATATTTTGAGCTATTTGCAATCTACAACTTTCTTCTTTTATCTCTGCTCTAATAAGAACTTCAATCCATGTTACTGGTGTTATTAGATCGCCACCCCCCACATCTAACCTCACTTCGTCAAAAGTCTCATCCTCACATCGTTTTAGAAAGTCTAATGCATACGGCAGACCGGATTTTAGTATATCCACATCAACTTCAGGTGCAGCCAAGGCTTGTATGGCATGATTATTGGCTTGTTTAACTAGTTCAAGATAGACTTTGGGTGTTATTACCTGACATTCGTTCCCATTCGCGACGTCGGTTATAGCATCATGTAGCATAGCCTTGTCTTTAGCAGCCCTACGCTGTTTTCCTCTCTTCTTTTTTGATGATGATACCATATTATTGCAATGTCAATATATAAACCGTGGAAACTAATATCTATCTCCTATTTATACAGTGCAACAGCATATCAACTATACAACCAATCAACCAATACGAAAACTCATTGCAAATTGAGAAAAATGTTGAATGCATATATCTCAACTTTGGTGAGCTCTTACTTCGGAAGCCGATGGGCGATTGTTATCGGCGGCACCAATTATCTACTAAGAACCTCTTCTTTATATGCTTCAACGCATATCAATAACAATAACAGCGCTACACTAATCTACTAATTGCTGATTAAACACAAAGATAGATCCCGTTAGCTCGCCAGATTCAATTTTGACTCACATTTGCAAACTCCAGTAACTCAACGCCTACTACAATAAGCATTGCTTGATCTTCTCTCAACCTATTGACGCTATCATTCTACGTGATCAATTACAACATTATTATCTTCATTAAACTAATCAACAGATCGTCCGTCAAATCAATTAATTATCCACCACAATTATAATTCGATCACATCAAACACACATCCCCCTCAACTCTCGAACTCTCAACTTCTTCTCCCCTCCACACAAACATCCTTAAATGAAAAGACCAGGAGATATACAGTTAAATCAACCACCATCTAAACATTATAAATCTGTTACATTTTCATTACCCTCTCCTAATAATCAACAACAAATTAATCCAAAACAACAACAAGAATTAGAGAGTACGTCAAGTACTTCTCGGCAGATTAGTCCATCCATGACTGGACAATCTTCATTGCAACATCCTCCATCTTCCTCTTCATTGCAACAAACTATTGGTATGCCAACGCCAAATACTAATAAATCAATACTACGTTCCTCAAGTACAAGTTCGGTAACACCCTCACCTAAATTTTCATTTGATTTTGTTGATGATTCCTTAAGTTTAGGCGGCACTTCCTCAATAAATTCCTATGGTCGTAACTCCAACGCTAATTCTCGATCGAACAATGGAACATCACCCCGGAATTATGGAGGGAGGACACCATCCAAATTATCTCCCGGTAGATTAGATTCGCGATATTCATCACGTCTTCCCCCGAGTTATGGACAGTCTCCTCATTCTTCAGCTAGTTATTACATGAGGAGTAATTCTCTAAACTCAAGAGGAGAGGAAGAAGATGGTGAAGTGAAGCGCAACTTGTTTGGTGGAGAAGGGAATAGTATTGCAACAAACAGTAGTATGGCAAGCTTAAGCTCCAATGTAATGGCAATGGATGTTTCCTCCGATGGTGGTTGTGATAGTATGAGCGGTATCTCAACTCCTCATGGGACGACTCCCTCAAGAGGTGGAGTATACAATCGATCATACTCAGCCTCTGCAGCATCCCCATCTCATTCACGTCGTAGTGTCAATTTATCCATTGCAACCAACACCTCAACAAGAAGCAATGTATCAACATTTATGAATTCATCACCCCGGAAACAAGGATTGGTAACAGGTGTTACCTCTCCCCTATCGGGTAATTTGAGTTATAATGCAAGTGTTTGTTCAAGTGCTGCTTCTTCACCTGCCAATAGTACCCTTGGTGGTGGAACTTATAGTAGAGGAGGAAGTGCAGCGGGAAGTGATGGGAGTATGTTAATCGATTATGAAGCACGAAGTGGTGCCGGTGATCGGTATATCCCCTCACGTGCCTTATCGAACTTTAACTTTGATTTAAGTACCGGTGGGAAGAGAAGATCACATTATATTAATACCAATGGTGTTAATAATGGTGGAAGTGGACGTGGTGCTAGTGCTAGTGCCGCGGAAACTGTCATAGATACTGATATTTTAAATATCAATCCCCAGCCTAGCTTTGGTGAGACAATGATGGGTGGTGGGACCATTGTCGATGATACTCCCACTCCTGCACCCGCTCCCGATATAGACACTGTGGGATCAGATGATGCAGATGATAATGAAGAGACTGAACGTCAAGATGCTACCAATCGTCAACCACTCTTATATGATGCATTACTCCGTTCTGAACTGCTAGGTGAGAATATCGACCCCGCCGCACATTCCATGCAATCGCCAACTGGATTAGTCAATTCGAATATAAACAATGGTAACATTGTCACGCCATTTCATGAACGGTCCAATAACCTACGGTTCAACCCAACACGTCAATATTATCATAATTCCATGTTTCATAATATGAATGGTCGTGATACAGAACTATCAAGGGAGAATGAACATTCATCAATTGTTAATTCATTCCAATTAAGTCCTGTCTCGTTGAGTTCAAGTCAACGTAATAATCTCGGCAGTTATACCGAACGGTGTAAGCGTAAGATTGCCAAGGTACCCACCAAGGTATTAGATGCACCGGCATTACAGGATGATTTTTATTTAAATTTGGTTGATTGGAGTTCACAGAATGTTTTGGCAGTAGGATTGGGTGCAAGTGTTTACCTATGGAGTGCGGTTACTTCACGAGTTACACAATTGACTGATATGAGTGGAACTGAGGATACAGTAACTTCTGTTAGTTGGAGTGAGAGTGGTAAACACTTGTCCATTGGTGTGAGCAATGGCGAAGTACAGCTTTGGGATGCCGGTGCACAAAAGCTTATTCGGACCATGAAGGGACATTCGGCACGTGTTGGTGCCTTGTCTTGGAAGTTGTCGGGTAGTGTGGGTGCCAATGCCTCTAACCAGTTACTGGCATCTGGATCACGTGATCGTCTTATTCATTTACATGATCCTCGATCGGATAGTAACTATGAAATGCGACTGTGTGGACATAAGCAAGAAGTATGCGGCTTGCGTTGGTCATTCGATGAACGGTCCATGTTGGCAAGTGGAGGTAATGATAACAAGTTACTAGTTTGGGATGTGAAGAAACATACCAAACCGATTCATACCTTTGCCGATCATACGGCAGCCGTTAAGGCAATTGCTTGGAATCCACATCAGCATGGCATATTGGCCAGTGGTGGCGGCACGGCCGATCGATGTATTAGGTTCTGGAACTGCTTAACAGGACATGGGATTAATTGTATCGACACGGGAAGTCAGGTTTGCAACTTGGCCTTCTCGAAGAATTGCAATGAGTTGGTTAGTACTCATGGGTATTCGTTGAATCAGATTGGTAAGTGTTTATTATTCTTTGGGTAGTTGGATCTTGTCTTTACTCGTATCTCATGCTGTTTCTTCTTTTATTCTATATCCACAGTCGTATGGAAGTACCCATCGATGCAAAAGATTGCCACATTGACTGGACACACATACAGGGTGCTTTACTTGGCACTTTCACCTGATGGGTCCACGATTGTTACTGGTGCCGGTGATGAGACTCTCCGCTTTTGGCAAGTCTTCCCCGGACCTCAGAAAGAGAATAAGGCTGGTGGTCTGCTATTCCCCGCAGGTATGCCAGGATCGGTTATTCGATAGATAGATAGATAGATAGATGAGTGTTGTCCGAGTGTAGTATCTTATGTCGGGCTTTGATAGATTTGATAGAAGTTGTATGTTGTCTATATTGATATTGAGTGTTGTATGAAGGTAGAGATATGTGGATGTCTCCTCTACGCGAAATACAATAACTGATCATAGACACGACTTTAGACTTATCACAAGACTACTAGTGCCGCTTTTAGCACTGATCATAAAAGATCTAGTGTTTACAACCAAGTCTAGCGCCGCCTTAAGCACTGTCAATAACATATAGCAATCTTTAGTATTCACCGACCCAAACCATCCTCACCCACGGACAGATACGGGCAGACTCATTCAAACACAAACGGCACACTACGGAGCAGACGATAAAGCAGTGACAAACCAGCTTCATTTCTGCCTGACCACTCTATTGCAAGAGGCAATTCATTCAGTTCCATATCTACTATTTCCTGAATGTTTCTATCACCATTGTCAAAGTAATATTTTATGACCTTTCGCCGTGCAACTTCATTTTTGCTATCTCCACTTTTGTTTAGTTCCAAATAAGTATCAATTGGTTCACCAAACTTTGTCTTGTAATATATTTGCGAATCAATACAACTTATTCCACAACTTCGATCTGAAAAATTGATTCTCTGTAGAGTATGGTTTGAATTGTATATACTTTCGATGCTAGACTTATTGCAGAGAACATACCAGAGTGCCGCATCCACCCAAGGTAACATTCTGGATCGTCTGAAATTGTTGTTCACAATGTATAACGATTCTAGACTTGAATTGTCGACAAGAGAAGCTGCAAGTCTTACGCATAATTCTTCATTGATATCAACGATAGATACACAGAGATGTTTCAAGTTTGAAGAATGTGACTGCAAAAGGTATAAGAGCGATTCGGTGGTAATTGCCATGCGTGGATCATGACTAGGGGATTCAACAATGCTTCCTGGAACAACTGGATCACTTGGATCATAGCGAGACACATCAAGGCTCCTAAGTGATTGCATATTCGCCAGCCCATTTACTAATGATTCATTTCCTTGTACCCCAAATATATTACCACTGAGATCAAGACTTTCCAATGTAAGGCCGGGCATGCCATGTAGCTGATTAAAGAAGTGTAACCATCCTTGTTCTTGTTCGGTGATCAATCGATTATTCCTGAGTAAAAACACTTTTAAGGTACTTATCCCAGCCAAAGAATTGACAAACATTGCTAATGCCTCATCCGATATACCATTAAACTTTAAGTTAAGCTCTTCAAGACCAGAATCCACTATGCTTTCAAAGAATGTTACCCATCCCTGTGAAGTGATCAACTGATTATGAGCGAGTGACAAAACCTTTAAGCTGCTCGTAGCCAAGGAGGTACCTAACACTGCTAAAGCCTCATCTGATATATTCCGATGACTCAATAGAAGCTCCTCCAAAGAAGAACTTGCCAAGAACCCAAAGAATGTTTCCAACCCTTCGTCTCGGATTACCTGTTCATGGTGACAGTCATTAAGGGTGAGTTCCTCAAGCTTGGACAGTGGATGAATGAGTAAATTACCAACTGCTGTACACCACGCCTCTTCATCATATATCATATCATCATCATCTTCATTATAAACATTTAAAGAAAGGACTTTTATATTTTCATGTTCAGCGATTTCATTAATGACTGTTGCCATGTGCATACTACCAATTGACGTTAATGTGATTTGACGCAGTGATTTCTTATTATTACTAGTTAATGCGGATACAAGCCACTGACTTGACATGGAGTTTATATCACCATCAAATTCAAACATACAAATTGTATCATTATCATGGAAGAATGGTATGAGCATCTCCTCAAACATATTCTTCACATCACGTAGACAACAATTTATACTTAAATCAGTAATGGACCTATTCAATGAGAGTGCCCTGTAGAATGAGTTGACATCTTTCCATCCTGGTGCATCATCAAAGAGCTCAACATATAAACTCTTTAGATGTGTATTGCTAGCAATAGCACCGCCTCTCTCAGCCCAGTCAACGTTATGATATGGTGAAATATCATTTTGAGTAATATCTACTACTGTACATCTAGGATCGTTCTGTTCCATAAGTAGCATTTCTTCTTCAAAACGTTCCATTAATACTGATTCATTCATGATACAAAATATAATAAGTAAGACCAATCTCTAATTTATTCTGTTGTAATCGTATCACTGAATATATCTTTAACTAGCACCTCTGTATAATAAAATATAGACAAATTCTTTCTATTTAATAATATTTTGTTTGTAATCTGATGCCGAGCAGGTATTATTAATACAATCTACTTGAGTATAAGTATGTAATTTTTGTGCATATGCTGAAAATTTTATTTTTCTCTTCACTTTGTTGAGTTTGAGTATTAATGTTTCGACAGCGGCGGCGCTAATAGACTATCAACGCAAAGCACATCAAATCAGTACACGGTAATAGACGACTGGCATAGGGCAGCAAGCCAATAATAGCAGAGCGAGGGGAGAATTTAAAGTATGTACAGTGATGTCTGTCGAACTATACCCCCCAAACTTTACTATACCCCCCCTCCTCATGGTCAGCCTAGTGTAGAATCTATACCCCCCTCCGCAGTTTACTGCGTGGACTTACTAAGGAATTGAGTTATACCCCCCTCCCAAATCTCAGCCTAGTCTAAAACACTATACCCCCCGGGGGGTATAGTTCGACAGACATTACTGTAGTTGTCCTTGCCCCTTGCTCCCCACTTAGCGATCAAACGGTATCTGAAAGATTTTTCTTTTGCTGAATATCTATTGTCCTGGTAATCGTTTATAATAATATTAGAAAGACGGAGATCAACAATAATACAGCAAGATGAATACTACTACTAATACAACTGCATGCATCACCGAGTGTGATGGAAAGAAGGAGGAGATATCTTCGAAGAAAAAAGAGTGCACATCATCATGTGAGCAAAATAATAACATCACACAGATTTGTGATATGATTGTATGCACCGACGATAATAATGAAGATGTTTCTAATAAGTGTGCAAATTGTGGTAGGGAGGGTAATGACGTTGTCAATACATGCAACAAATGTAAGATGGTGAAATATTGTAACGCGGTATGTAAAAAAAGACATCGAAGTAAGCATAAGAAAAATTGTATTGGCGGTATATCAGACGAGACGTTATTCGATAATCCACCACCGAAGAAAGAGTGTGATTTGTGTACTCTTCCAATGTTTTATTCCGAAGAAGTCGATGGAGTAATACAATCATATCATCATCTATGTTGTGGAAACATCATTTGCTATGGATGTGCGATACAATTATTACATAAAATTAGTAATGGAGATGAAGAATGCTGCCCTTTTTGTAGAGCATCAATTGGAATCAGTTCTGATAGAATTAGTTATGATAATGAAGAAATCAAGAGATGTAAGCAACGGATGAAAGTAAATGATTCTGAGGCATTTTATTATCTTGGACTTTCATATGAACGGGGAGGGAGAGGTTTGCCAAGGGATTATAACAAGGCGTTTGAATTTTGGATACGGGCAGCAGAGCTTGGTTTGCCAAAAGCGCATTTTTCAATTGCCAATGCATATTACGAAGGTATATTCGTGAGTGAAGACCATGAAAAGATGAAGTATCACTTTGAACTCGCTGCGATTGGAGGACATGAAGTAGCAAGACATAATCTTGGCTTGATGGATATTCATTTGGGCAATATCGAAGGAGCAATGAAGCACTTCATGCTTGCAGCTAGGTCTGGTTATGAAGACTCCATGAAAGAAATTAGTAAAGGGTGTAAAGCTGGCCATGTCACAAAAGATGAACACGCAATCACATTACGTCAATACCAAACGGTATGTGATGAGATGAAGAGTGACCAAAGAGCCCAAGCCAAATTGGAACATGATCAGAATATTGATTTGTTTAAAGAACCCCCTCCAAAGAAGAATTGTCCAATCTGTTTCCTTCCAATGTCATGTGTCGAGGGATTATGTGGAGCAAGTGCAATGTATCAACCATGCTGTGGAGTGATGATATGCTCTGGCTGTGTAATGAAAATGATGAATGAAATGAGTGAGGGGAATATAAAAGATTGTTGTCCCTGTTGCAGAGAACCTATTGACTATACGGATAAAATATTGCTCAATAGATGCAAGAATAGGATGGCGGTTCATGACGCTGAGGCATTTTATGAGCTGGGTTTGGCATATAGACATGGGAACTGGGGCCTATTGCAGGATTACAACAAAGCATTTGAGTTGTGGACTCGGGCAGCAGAGCTAGGTTCAATCTATGCAAGCTATGATCTTGGCACTTTATATATCTTGAATGATGTCAATTTGGATGGCGTAGATGAAGATGATATGGAAGCATGTATCCATCATTGGAAAATTGCTGCCATGGGAGGGCACGAAGGGGCAAGGCATAAACTTGGTGTGATGGAGAATATTCTTAGCAATGTGGAACGAGCAATGAAACACTTTATAATTGCAGCAAATAGTGGAGATGATGAATCATTGAAGGAAGTCGGGAAAGGATTTAGAGCTGGACATGTAACTAAGGAGAAGTATGCACGAACACTACGATCCTATCAGGATTCACAAAATGAGATGAAGAATGAAGAAAGGGAAGAGGCTAGTGTTTGGAATAGATTAGGGTCCCTCAGTGTGAGTCGACGAGGCTCGATCTATTGGATTTTCGATGAGCTTGACGTCAATGAACTATTATCTTGTGCTTTAAAGTCCAAATTAGGTAAACTTAAACTATATGTACTCCACAGCTTTAGACTCACTTAGGATCTAATAACTAGTACATTGTAGCAAGCCATTACTAATCTAAAACACCCCGTACTCCATCGAATGTTGGAGCTTGCCTAAGATAATTGGCCTCTGCTCATCTTCTTCGTTCTACAAGATGCAAATAGCAGATATGTATATTCAAGAAGCATCCAACAGATTCATTCAGCACAACGTTCCAACATCACATAATTCTTTGGTCCTTGGAATGCAAGTGACTTCCCACTCTTTCTCACTTCCTCATCTCCAAGATACCTCCAGCCACATTCGTTTGATGTTCTTTTCAATAATGGAAATAGCGTATTGATTGAATCAGTAATGATCATGACAGTGCCCAATGGTGCATGCTTGAATATATCATGCATGAAACCTCTTATATGCGGTTGATCATGGTCATCATCTTTAATGAAGGATGCATTCTCATGTAAACAGAACTGTATGCATATGATGTCCACATGTTCTAATGCTTTGGCAAGATCTGTATTGTTGATATCATCTAGACCCAATCTTAAATCACCATGATGCATTGTCATCGTTGTCGTATCGTGATCTCTACTACTACTGTCTACTCGGTTGATAGTATCGTCATCTAAACATTCCACTAAGCACTCATTCAAGCTTATCATGACAGGCTGCCAACTTTCATTGAATAGATCAAATACTTGAGTTCGAATGTGTCGTCTTTTCATTTTCATTAGCAGATGATGAGGTTGTATATCATGTAGAAACTTGGCAACTAGACACAGAGAAACATGATCATAGCCGGGTCCTCCTCCAATTGAAATGATGTTAACTGGCCGCTCCTGTCCGTCATTTGCATAATCATTTGCAGCATCAGATGTTGGTACTGGCAGTAGTAACGATCGTACCTTACTAGCAAACTCATCATCGTTAAATAATAGATGATGTAACTGTCTACATCTTGCATGTAACTTTTCAACAGTATACACTTTCAAACATATATCATTTGAAGAAAAGTCTCCTGGACGTCCGAGTTCGACAGCTGCAGTTAGTTCTTCCTGCCACTGTGAAGCTTTTACATCTGATGGTGATACATCTAATCTTTTCATCAATGTTTGATGTATCTTGTTCATTAATCGAGTGAATTCATATCTGTGTGCCTTTTGAATGTTTTGTATCTTGACTTGTGCATATCATACCATCGTTGCGTCCTTGTGTCTGCTGATCGCGGATTATTGACCGCAGCTTCGGCTTGTAGTATAGCAATTGGATCTCTTGTTTGCATAACACTGCCTTCGTCATCGTCAAATTGACAAGAATCAGAAGCAGCAACTTCTTTCATCCATTCGACAACTCTATCATAGCTTTTCAATCCATCATCTAATTGCAATGAGCATTGTTTTCTATCATTATTATTGGTAGCTGTAAGTCTTTCACTTGTACGCTGCTTAACAAACTTCTTTCTACTTTGTATATATTGTTGAAATGCCGCTTTACCAGCACTCGATTGTGGATAGATACGGACTGGAAGATGCGCGTTAACACAGTAGTTTATGATGATGAAAGAGAGGAGATTATAACTTCTGTTAGACATTTGATATACAAGGGCAATCAATAAAGGCAAACCAAGGCCAAATAAAACAGCCAAGTCGTCGGGAGGAGGACTTCACACTGAACACACGACGACTAACGCGGACTTTCCTGGACATGTTGATGTTTGATGGCCGGTGATACCACAATGAAAACAGATGATCATATCATTGGTACGGCAGTATCTTGTAACCTTATGTAACCAACCCCGCACTGACGGCTAGTAGCTGCTAGTACTACTCAAAAGCAATTGTAATATGCTGTTTTGAGCTGCAGATTCGGATGAGATTTACTATATACACCTAATACCTGCAGAAGTTTGATATCTGACAAATCTCATTTCATTGCTAGGATACCTACCACAAATATCTTTCAATAATAGCAACTAAACGATATTTTGAATATATTACGCGCCAAAGGGAGGATGATATGTGCTCGAAATGGTGCATAGATCGGTGGCATAGTAACTATATATGGTCTTTAGGCAAACAGCCCTCAAACATTTGCTTGGTGTGCCCGTGACAAAGTTGTTTCGGAAAAAATGTTGCAAATTTCTTGTGTGCGTAAATCATTCTTTCTGCCTAACCTCCTGAATCTCTAAGCTTGAGTGGTAGTATAATGAGTTCATAGGGTTTATTATCAGTGAAATCATATAATATTTGCAAATGGGCCGTCGACGAAACACAAAAAGTAGCGGTGGCGGAGGTAGTAAAAGAAATAACAAGTCTTCTACTCCTAACCACAAAATTTCTAACGCCAATAATAATAATAATCTTGGAGATGATGATGATACATTTGCATTAGACCTAATAGATATGGATATAGGATCACCATTAGAATATGATATTGGTACACGTGTACAGCTTAACTTAAAGGGTAATAAGTACACTGGTACAGTGGCTGCTCAGTGGGTAGGAAAGTCCGCGTTTGTGTTATTATGTGTTCAATACGAAGACTCGGCGATTTGGCTACTTCATTTGGCCTTCTTTAGTCTTTATTTGACTGCCTTTACACACCATACAACTAACATAGGTTACAATCACCTCTCTTTCATCATGACAAATCATAACAACGCGCATCGCATCTTCTTAGGAAGAAAATGTTGGCCAGAAGATTGCAAGGCACCTTACTTGGTATTAGTTGATGATGGTATGGCTATATATTGTCGTCGTACTGATAAAGATTTTATTAAACGAAGTGATGTACCCCCAATGGAGGTCATTCACAGTGAGTAATATGTGCATATCATATGTCTTGTTGTTAAAAAATTATGCATAAGATGTGCACACATATTATGTCTCTAATCTTCATTATATCTCATCTGTTTGTCAAACAATATATAGATATTGGTGCAAGAGTGGAATGCAAATTAGAACCAAATGATGATAAATGGTTCGCTGGCACTGTACTTCAACGAGATACCAACTGGTCACGTTCACCTCTGGAGACGCCACCCTATCTCATTCGATTTGACTATGGAGTAAGTGTGATACTGTCATATATGTTGGTTTCGTATGAGCTACCCATTTCTTATGTGTTATTTTTTCTTCTATCCAAACACAATTAGAGGGAACGTCATTTCTATGGACCTCAGGATCGTATCAGGGTATCAAACAAAAGAGCAAAGGCAGATAATTTTACTTTAAGATTCGCTCCTGGAGATAGAGTCGAATGCGCTATTGAAGGAGGCTGGGTACCAGGTTATGTCATGGCAACTTGGTATAGAGAAACAGACTTTGAAGAGGGATATAGTGTTCCTTATCAGGTTCGACTTGATAGAGGTGATTACATTTATGCACCTATTGACGATGACGATTGCATTCGGAGGACTGCGGCATTGCCTCTACCTCTCCGCTTTGGAGTTGGAGACAGAGTAAAAGCTGCAGTGGATTCTGGATGGCAACCTGGGGTCATCTCGAGGATAAGATATCGAGATAGAGACTTTCATAATGGCAAAAGAACTGTACCATATCAGATCAAGTTAGATATTGACAACGATATGGTATATGCACCAATCGATAATGATGACTTTGTCATGCGGCATCCTTCAGTTCAACTAAGGTTTAAAGTTGGTGACAGAGTTGATTTCCTTGAACATACCAAAGAAGCTGAATGGTCAACTGGTACGGTTACAGCAGTGTCAACAATATGCACTGGTCGAACTGTTCCTTATAAGATCCAGCCTGATAATCAGCTTGATGAAATCTTTATCCATGCTGACTCAAACGATTGGATTAAGAAGTCTACATCGCCTCATATATGCAGAGGAGAACTGAATGGTATGATACATGTAATGTCTAAGACATTGATATTCAATGAAGAATATGAGGCCGCCGAGGAGATGTTACAGGAACGGATTGGAGTGCTCAGGTCTAAGATTAAGAGCAAGGAGGATTGGGGGGACTTCGAAGATGATAGTGGACAAGCATCAGATGTCTCTTATTTGAAAGTTGACCTATCCAACTTTCTCGTACACCTTTCGGAAGTATATCAAGCCCAAGCCAAGTTGGATGAAATGAAAGAAGTGTTGGATGAGGCATTAGATCTTATTGAGGATTCTACCGATGATAATTTTAAGAAGCATCGCTTGCTGAATGTTGCCTCAAAGCTGGCAATTCATGCAGGACTTTCAAGTGACAAGCACTCGGCTTTAGACTATTTAGAAGAATCAATCGTTCTTGCAGAAGATACGACGATGGGCTGGGATAACTTTCGACTAGGCCTAATGTTAACACAAGCAGGTAAGTTGAACATCGCTTGTGATAACAAAGAAAGAGGACTTGATCAAATGGAGGAAGGAATCGATATGCTTGCCCGATTGTATGGTGATGATAACAAACATGTCAAGAGGGCAACTGAAGACTTGAAGGAACTTCGTGGAGACAGTACAACAGAAGAAGAAGATAGTAGAACGAGTGAAGAAGAAGAGTCTGATAGTGTGTAAAGAATGTATATAGTAAAACGTCTTTTGATTATAGTGTGTCAAGGATTAAGCCGATCGTATTTATCTATCTCATGCGCCTTCCTCTTTGACAACAATTCGTGAGGAAATAGCCTTTGCATTTGAAGACATGGAGTTCTTAATTCACCTTCGGCCAAAGTCCCATCATAAATGAAGCAATTATAGATGCAAGTAATATTCTCCTTCGATCTACTTTCTTCAAAGCCTCTCTTCAATTTATAGTCATCGACATCATTGTATTCATGTGTTGTAACCTCAAGAGGACAGTCGTCTAAGTCAAACTTCACAACACAATCAGACAAAGAAACCCCCAAAGCTCTTGCTTGATTCAGGATTGTTTCCGAATGGCTAAGAAAGAGTTTAAGCTGTATCATATTCATATTAACCTCGAGCTCCTTCAACTTTGAAGCTTCTCTCTCTTTGTTTGGTATTACCATCGGTATGAATCTGCCTTGAAATCGACCTGCTTTCTCAACGGTATATGTCTTGCAACAGGTAACATTATGCCCATTCTGCCAGTCTTCCTTCTGACAGGCTTTTGAGCAGTATGCCATGCATCCACAGCCATTGCATAGCTTTACTTCCGTCTTGCTTAGTGACTTGTTGCATCGGCAGCAGGATGGACCATTGATTTCGAGAATACATTTGACCCTATATAGTAACTTCTTGCAACTGACATTGTTTGTGATATCGGCATTCTGTTCTAAACTACTCAACTCTTGTTCAATACTACATCTCTTGCTTCTAATTGCTTTTGCAGTCTTCTTGTGTAATCCAATCCAATAGATATGTGTAAGAATGCTCTTAATGGAGGCGAAGGGTGATGATAAACTATCCCATTTCTCGTCAAAAGATTCTTTCAATCCAAATCGCTCAACGAAAGTCAAACACAGCTCAATCAACCCACTTCGAATGGCAAATGCGATACGAGTATCATTAGAGTAAAAGTTTTCATTGTCGAGTCTCTTGAGTATCATATAGTCTAAAACTACTGCAACATGCACGACCCACTCATCATCGCTTGTTGTATTGATTCCCAAATCTATCAGCCCGGTAATAACATCCTTATCAACACAGCTCACATTTGAAATTAGACGCCGAAGAGATTCCGAGATATCATACGTCCAACCCTCAATCTTTATTTGGCGTATCCATCCAGCTACTAATGAGATTGTACACTCAGGATCATACTCTTTACTAATGATGGGAATAGTGCCAATAAACTCCAATCTTTCTCTACCTTCTACTGACTTCGGGTCAGCTGCTTCAATTAGCCTATTCAATGTTGCATTGCCTGATTCAACAATATCAACAAGGTCACCAGCTACAATTTCCTTTGCAATATCAGGCCTGCACTCTTCCTCCCAAAATCCCCACTGAACAATAGATGAAAGTAAACCCTCATAATTTAGAAGTGTATCAATTATCTTCTTGCCCTCGATTTCATCTGAATTATCGAAACCTGATAAAATCATATTGTGAATAAGACAAACAAATACCTGTATTGAGTCCGTCCAATGCTTATTACTCTTGAAGAATTGACGCTTTATATCCTTGCACATACACCGAACTACCGGTCCAATATTTAGAGCTATCTCCAACCTACAACTTGGTTCTTGTACCTCTGCCTGAATAAGAACATCAATCCATACTTGAGGAGAAGTCAAATTTCCTCCACCCACATCCAACATTACTTTGGTGAATGTATCATCTTCACATCGTTTCAAAAACTTAAGTATAGTTGATAATACCACTTTGTTCATACAATATCCCGTTAGACTCCTCTAGAGATCCATCTCCTAATAATGTTGTGGTCTTGTTATCACCCTTCCTAACTCTAGTGAAGATTTGCGTAATACTATCATTGCCATTACCGGCAGCCAGATTCTTTACTGCCTTCCGCTGCTTTCCTCTCTCCCTTTTTGATGGCATATGGTTAATTTATTTGTTACACTCTTTTTCGATGTATAATGGATGTATATGTAATATGTACCAGTTTGGTGTATCTAATTGGTAGGATTTCGAATATTATATACTGATTTAAATTCACAAACTATTATTCTACACAATACTTAGTACGTTTGCTGCATCACATAAACAGCAAAAAGGTGCTCAGTTTTTAATGCACAAATCGTCTGCCTCTAAACTACTACTAATAAACTACTATTATTATTAAGTTAAACCTGTTAACGTTAAGAACTGATTTGATACAGATATATCGGCAGCTACGAAGAATTGTGATGTCGTTATTGTCCTTGCACCAAGTATGGTGCATTGAGAGTAGTAGGAAAGCGTGATTAAAATTATTTCAGCGATACAACGACTTTATCCTTGTTTGGCGCAAGAGGCAAGAAGTGCATAGTATGAATGGCTTTGCATACCTCTTTAGCAATACAATAGGGTATGTCTCTTGTGTCTGCCCGTCGAAGGGTGAGGGCGTAGGGTAGTTCATAGTGCAGATGGCTATGTTTAGTGGATAGACGATTACTTATATTACCACTGCGGCACCATCGTAATAGCATTCACCTCAATTTTCACAAATTTAAAAGTGACATCAGCGCACATAGAATATCACTATCTACACATAAAGATTATAACGATATGCCAACGAAGAAAGAGAGGGGAAAGCTACGCAAGGCATCCAAGAAACTGGCAGCCGATAATAATGGTGGTGTAAACGTCATTGAACTATTGGCTAAAGTTAGGAAAGGTGATAACAAAACAACACTTGCAATACTTGCTGCAAAGGATAGTAGTGTTTTGTTTAACAAACAAAGTAGTGCCCTAGTATCAATAGCATTAAAGTTTTTGCGGAGATGTGAAAGTGATACATTTGCTGAGGTAATGTTAGATGTTGGGGGTGGTGATTTGATTTGTCCGTCTATATGGCTTAAAATTCTTTTCAGAGCTATTGAGTTGGAACCGAGGGAGGAACATGCTAGTGGTAGACGGCAGATTGTCCAAAGTATCGGGCCATTAATTAGGTGTATGTGTAACGATACTGCAAGATTATTCTTCAAGAGTAATATGCATTGGAGGGATACAATTAGATCATTTGTCGGCTTCATTCATAATATGATACACATTTTAGTCAATTCAGATGGCTCGAAAGGCTTGGATATACTTGAAATTCTTCTAAATTATGAGGGGTTACTGACAACAATCACACAATGGAGTTTTTGGAAAGAAGATCATCGTCCCGACATATCAAATGAGTTAGTAGATATTGAAGGCAACAAAGAAATACCCCATTGGGGACGAAAGGCTACTTGGAAAGTTATCACAGCAGCATGTAAGTTAGACGCAGAAGATAAAAGGAAACGATTAGATAACATTGCCAACACGCCGATATTGAATAAAAGTTATGAATCGACCTGTCAAGTTTCTTTTGTGATTGGTTTGGTTCGTATTATGAAGACTGATAGAATGGTTGGTGACTTCACTGCTCTTCGAACTCTTCTCAAAGAATCAAACTGTGTCAGTAAAGATTTGATCACCGAACTGTTTGATCTTGGCTTGAACTTTACACCTAATTTAGATGATGCCAAAGATATAGCGAGTACCTTCAGCGCTTTGATGCTCCGGGGCATTGGTGACAACCGTATTGCCTTTCTCATTCGTTGTGGGATGTTTGAAATGTGTTTGGCATTCATTGAACGATTTGGGGATGAATCCTGTGAGAAGGAGACTCAACAATTAGTATTTGATTTTATTGAGGTTGCATTAAGCGATATTAGTAAGTTGGCATTTCATAGAAAAACTTGGAAGGCTATAGAGGCTAAGGCCAGCACTATCGAGGAGAATCTAGCTGCAGTAGAACAGAAACCAGACATCACAAATAATGTCAAATGCAGGGAGCTGACAGATATGATTAGATGTATCCTCAACATCAATGGCTCATATTGCTGCCGTTGCAACAAGTCACTCGATAGATCGGATATGAAACATTGCAATGGTTGTAATACGATGACATATTGCTCGGAAACATGCCAGAGAGAAGATTGGTTGAATGGTGGTCACAAGCTAACTTGCAATAAACCATACTCATGCGAGATAATAGGAGTTTTTCAGGGTAATGTTTCAGAAACTGAGACAGGAGAGGTAGATACCAAGGAACTCGAAACCAATATTTCAATGATACAATTGAAACTTTTCCTTGACAATGCGGACAATATCCTAAGCCAGGCAAGCGTATTGACCATTCCTCTGTCTGATTGTGTCGTTGGATTTGACTTACGGCAATGCCCTTATGCAGTTGTAGTCATGGCATGTACTGAGTGTTGTGAAACGCCTGAGATGGCAACAGCATTCGATAAAAGATCAAGGGAGAACATTACATGCCTCTATCTTACAGGAATATGGAGCATAGGCGAATCGGAAGGACTGCCTCTTGGTATGCAAAGATTTTTTCCTCATGAATGGCTAAAGAAGCAAAGAATCGATGTTCGTGTATTGCCCAAGCTTATAACTTCTCTGCCGCCGAAGTAGAGGAGTTGATTACTGAAGGCTAATTATATACTAATCATATTATCATATACTTGCTATCTATTTACGTATATGTACACGAGACGACAATTATGTATAGGTATGATACATTATTATTTACATGCCGGACTGCCGAGATAGACATATGTTCAATATAGGCATTCTATCTTTTCTCTCTTATCTCAATATCAACTCCTTCTTCTTAGTATCAAACCAAGTAATCCAATCAGCCCAATGTTCCTTCCTTGCATATTGAAATGGTAAATGTCCTCTAACATCTTTACTATACATTAATCTATATTCCTTCTCAAGTAATAACTCTACTATACCATATTCAGGTACACTTCTCCAACATGCATCATGTAATGGATTCCTGCCATAATCATCTTTAATTCTAGGATTGATTTGTACAATGTTTATTAAATATGATACTATTGATACTGTTGACCGTCTACATGCTATATGTAATATACTCTCACCAAACTTATTACATGTGTCTAATGCTACTTTTCCATATTGATTATAGATAGATTGTAATTCAGATAGGTTTGAGGATCGTACAGCTGATACTACGTCATTTGAATAATTTTGTATTTGTATAGATGTTGGTATAATGAATTCGGATTCATGTATTGGTTTCATTATACGTGTGATTGATTGTGTTGATGATTCTCCTGTATCGGATATTGTAACTGGTTCGTTTGGGTATTGACTTATTATTACTGATTTTATGTATGTGTAGGGACATGAAGGGTTAGTATTTGTACTACTTTTGGGTATTGCTGAGTGTATGGTGACTCCTGAGGAAAGTTTCGTTCGCAAATCAAATGTTGCCGCAGTTGCTGCCGCAGTTGTTGACGGCAATGGGGTGTTCAAATTTGCATTATGAGCTAACTGAGCCGCAGTCTGTTGCTGCTGAGCTACACCACCAATGTTGCTATAACGAACCAAGCCAGTAGAAGTACTGCTAGTGCCCGAAAGTGTAATACCAGTACTTGCAATCTTGACAGTACGATGATTCTTATAACTAAACTTTGCATTCGATTTATTATTATGAACATCGCTATCTGATTTACTCTTTGGTAAAGAGCTTCGTTGTTTTAGATTGATATGATTTGGTAATGATAATGACGAGATGCTGCCTCCTACACTGCCACCTACACCTGCAGCTGTATGCTGTGAAGTGAGTTGTCCAGTGCGTTTGAGTAAGCATACTTGTGCTAATGTATTATCGATTAAAGATCGTCGTTGATGAGAAGGGAGGATGGTTACTAGACTCTGTGTGAGGGTAGGTGTAGGCCTAACAGTTGAGCTGTTAGTGTTGTCTATATCGTCGTCGTTCTTATTTATATCCTTATTCATATCGCTATCGAGTTTATAAGCTTGTGGTGCGTTGCAATTGATTAGGTTCTCGTTGTTCATTTGCTATCTACTGGATTAATAGTATGTGGTCGATTGCAATTATTATGATGCTAGGTATTCTATTGCTACTCTTTTGTCGACTGTGAAACCACGCATAGTAACCCTGACATGTTCATTCATTGAGATGATGTGGTTCAGCTGCCGATGGCAGATGTAAGCCTACCGCTTATTGCCATCAATAGTACAGATGTTTGGTTTTTTGAACACGCATGCTGTGAAATGGGGAAGTGATGATTATCTGGGGAAGTCAGGTTTATCGCCAAAACGCAAGGGGAGGGAGACGGCACCATGTTGCTACGCGGCAAAGGATCAGTTTACCTAGCCTTGGTAGGTAACTCCAGACACTTTTTGCTGTTTTCCGTCCGTCCGTCCGTCCGTGGCCGATTAAGAATAAAAATTACAATTTATTGCCAAAATAGTAAAACACCAAAATTTTAAATTTAACTACAGAGGATGAGGCAATACAACCGCTGCTGTAGTACGACTACTCTAGTTTTTCTCGTCGACGCCAGTACTACAACACCCATCAACCCAGGACTACAACCAGAAAATGATCTCCCACACTTCCCCTCTTAGCTTGCCAAGAGCTAGTCTGGCTTTATAGGCCTGCTACTTTATTCCCATGGCCACCAACTGCCGCTCAAATATAGGGCTTTTGAGTAGGGATAGGACTAAGGCAAGACCAAATTAGGCTGGTATAAGACTAAGGCAAGAAATGAAAATAGGGCTTATGGTAAGATCAGAACAAGATCAGGACTAAAATTTTGACAAACGAGTGGCTAGGTCTAGCCGGCAGTTTTCATGGTCTATGTTCAAGCTGTCATTTCTTCTAGGTATCTTTTTATCTTTATCTATTCAAAGAAGCAACAGAGTATTCTCCTGTTAAGCATCTCCAAATAAAGCACTGAGATCTTCCATACACTTTCGTTCCTTTGCCACATGTTTGCACACCTTCTTATGTCTTGCCTTCCAATCGAACTCTTGGCATTCACGTGAACAATACACTGCCATCTTACATGCCGAACAGCGAGAGAATTGTGGCTTGTCGTGTGACTCAGTACGGCAACACTTTCCCAACCAATTGCTGCATCGATCATATCCAATCTTCCCCCCAGCTGGTGCAGATGAGAATTTATACCAATCTGGAATGGGTGAAGGTATACCACTCTCCATCTCTTTCTGCAATATGTCAACTAAATCAGCCATACATTTAGCACCATCACACGAGATTAGCTGTCGTAACATTTGATCACGCAAAGATTGGAATAACATACGTTGTTGAACACCTCCCAATGGCAATTTTGCATCATGTGCTTTTAGTTCAGCTAATAATTGAGGAGTTGCGCCAAGTGCTGGTGGTCGATTCTCAAACTGTTCTTTGTATTTTGCAATTGGCGATGGTCGTAGAGGCATACCATTACTATCAACGCAGCCACCAAAATGATGTAATGTATTTACTATCTTTTGTCGTTGTATTCGAATTGGAGGTAAAGTATCATTGTTATCTACTTCTTCACCGTCAATCTTGCCATCAAGTATCCAACATCGCAGTATCGATGAGTGTGTTGGTAATCCCTTAGGTGTATCTATATGATTTTCCTCTTCCAGCTCTTCTCTTGATAGGAGATGCCGATGTTTATTATACATAAAATCTGGACTGATCATGATGGTAGTATTGTTATGTAATATGATGTGTATTGATAAGAGGAAGGCCTCTTTGCGGCATCATTGCAATGGGCTTCTGTGTTCAGATTGGCGACTTTTTGAGCAAAGATACCTGTGACTTTTTTGGACATAGGATAGGTACATAGTTGACATATACCCTGAGAATGATAGGCGGTGTAGATGCTCTCTTCTAATTTATATCACGATATGCTCATAGCATTCTGTTTCCTCTCTTATATGTTGACAAATATGGTGATCCGTGGCCGCTAACTATCATATCATACACCAGAAACTTAAAGTATCTTGACTACCAAAATATTGGGGCATATCATGTGACAACAAACCTGTCCTATCTACCACGCTCTCTCGGATTCAGCACTCACTTGCACTTCGTGCAAGTTGTGCCGAATCAGGGAGCACGGGATTCTATGCCATCATTCATATGTTTGTCTGCATAGCGTATCTAATCCACCAGAATACTACCATATTAATATTTAATATTATATCCAATATGTTAAAACCAGTGCTATCCAATAGACATCTTTTGTTTTCCGATCTTTGTCTTTGCTTGTTGTTGAGTACTATTCGTCACTAAAGATTTGTTACTGCATATTGTTGTGATGACCCCCCATCTACTCATTTAAGATATGTCATCGATCTTTCATTGTTATCTCCTTCTCTACTGCCTCGTCTCAGAATCTAATTCCATTGTCCAATGTAATAATTGGCAGTAGAAGTATCATACGAGAATAGATATGCAAGGGCAGCAGAGAGTGAATAAGCACACTTACCTCACATATGTTTCTGACATACCACGTATTTCATCACCCGCATCTCCTCTTTTATTGTTTTATCTCCTTCTTTGCCTCGTCTCATTGTTTAATATACCAATCGGCAGTAGATGCAATGGCGGCAGAGATAACATTAACATGAACGCCCGCGGTTGATTGTTAAATGTTGCAATGTCTTTTGCTAATAATAATAATAAGCTATCATCCATCATATGCTGATACCTTTGCACAATTGCTTATCGTCGTCGTCAGCATAATATAGTTGTGTACATTGCGATTTCTTGTCTTTGCAATTGCATGATCGTATATCATCATCGATTCTACTGCATCGATACCATTATTACTATGCGATGTCTATCTTCTTAAAGTTGTTGTTGTGCTGCATATCACATCATAAACATCATCGGTTGAGTACTGAATCTTTATCAAGAACAACTACAATAACTTTGCAATACATATCTAACTTTGCAAATCATATTAATATTATCGTCGTCATCATGTTTGTTTATGTTCATACTTCTTCACGGCAAATCATGATATGGCGATAGTAAAGTAACTAATACATGCCGATATGGATCGTATCAAAGTTGAGTTGATGGCCGAAAAAAAGTTCCACAAGATGAATTAACTGACGCTGTTAATACAGACCAGCGCTAGGCAAGCTAAGGGGAATACGTTCCAAGAAAGCTATTATTTCTTCTTCAGTCATGTTTTGTATGGTCCTCATACAGTGGACCAAACTCTCGAATTGAGCCTTCAACTGGCCATCTTCTAGGTCGTCGTAGATTAAAGGACTCTCCATTTACTTTGATTGTTGATTTTGTTGTCGAATTGCTATCTACTTGGTTTGTTTTGACCATGACCAAGACCAACCACGCTGAATAAGCCGCTTTGAAACGTTGTGTGGAGCGATGTGAAATATCGTTGCATCATCGAGCTCATAATTTTTCTATTGCAACAGACCACAACATCTAATAAACTACTACTAGCTCCTCCCACCTATTTCACCGCCTCCTCCGCTCTAACCATGTCGTATACATGCCGCCGATGCTGATATTGCTAGCTGCTGCCTCTTGGGGAGATCAATTTGATGGAGGGCTTGTCAAGAGATGAATAATATTTTTTGTAAGTTAGTGCATGTGATGTGTGCTTTATTATATTCCTCTATCGCTCAGCCTCAACTGCACATATCTACTCCTTTATTTATCATACCACCTATTAAGTAGGTGTATCAGTCTGCGGCAGTCTCGGCGGTACGTCACGCGTACGAATATCATCGACACCGAAGTGGCCGTTTTTTTAATGGTGCATCATCATATTCATCAACAACATCTACACCCCCTACCACCCCGAGAATGAGGACTATACATATCGTTGATACATACGATGTATATACGACGTTAGGGCCACCGACGAATAGTCTCCGACGCTCTCCGACGGAATATCGTTGCAATAAAGTATCAAGAAAAACCTTGTTAGTTTTATTGCAATGGCATTATCTCTTCACCGTATGTCCTCCATTAATCACCACAGCACACCCTTCTACAAAATGGCGTTGTCTTCGTTACTACTATAATCGGCTCGGCTGCGGATAAGGATGAATGTCTACATGATTCAAATGCCGGCCAAGTTGTGAAGAGGAGAGGGAAGAAGGTGCACCTACTTATTTCCATCTCTTTTTGTTGCCTGTCCTCATTACACTGTAAGGTATCAGAAGCTACAATATACTTTTGATTGGTGGTTCGGTTTTATGTTGTATCTGTTCATTGATTAGTAGAGAAGAGAAAGAGTATGTTCATATTTGTTGTTCTTTAGGTATGTGTTTCACCTTTTATATGCTTTCATATACTTAACATATAAAATAAAAACTATTTATCTACAGTAAAACGTATTCTACAATCTATTGTTCCTCCACACATCTCTCATATCATATGTATGTCAAGGATATGTTGGTATGATAGGTACAATCTATGTCTCTATCTTTTATTTCTCTAAGTACCAGAGGGGCGAAAAGGTAAACGTCCAGGGGCACTAGCAGATATGTATCCGATATTGGGGATAAAAGAGTGACTCAAATACCCAATTAAACGACGGACAGACGCAAAAGGTGACGCCTATTATGATCTATAGACAAGGGGAGCACCCGGCCAGTTGTTGGGGTAAAGATTAGAGTGCTTAGCTTTAAAAGATGGATTATACAGTTATGTACTGGTTATGCCGCGCAGCTTGAGCGCGGGATGCATGGTGTCAAGCACCATGCATCCTATCAATCAGATAGTGGTGGACCCTGTAATATATTGAGTTGTTGGGGCGGCACTCTGCCCACAAAAGCTAAATCACTAGGTTTTTACCTTTTTGTTAAGAACCTAATAAAATTTATTCACACCGTTTGAATAGCCAAAATAAGAGGATACCAAACCATTTGTAGGGTCTGAGCTAAAATAAATACACTGAAATTGAGTGTAGTTGAAAACTTTAGATTTAACACCACAAAAAGTTTTCTTTCCACCACGCAGATAGGTGTCTGCATCATACTGTAGGCCTCGCATGGCAAAGCACCCTTGTTATTGTTACGAGTGAGCTATAAGTCTATTATTAGTAGTGAATTTAAGGTGTTGATTTTTTTTGCTAGAAACAGGGTTCTTCTTATGCTCTGAAATCTCGTGCAACAAAACACGTCAAATGAGTTCGAGATTTATACTTCATGGGAGTTACCCATCACTTGACTTTATGAGGAGATATGAAGACGATCGATGGCCGTGACATCTACCAAACCCTGACGATGGTTTAGAGGAAGAGCTGGAGATCATATGAGGCGCTTGATCTGTCTCTTTTCATCTATTATCGAGCGAGAACGTGCCAAAAACATCAATCAAACATCAAATTATGATTGACGTGATGTGATATTTCTATGAAGGACAATACATCATATCACTTGGCCACACACAAATCTATTGTCGATGTATTGATTAGATGAATTATTAGATTAATTCGTCTGTTATCGTAGTATCGTCAACGCTTGAGTTGAAGATATCTTTTCGTTTGCATAAAGATCGAGATTGCACATCATCACATCGTCATCATCGATTAGTCTCTCTCCCTACGATAAATCTAAACTTCACAATTCTACAACAATATTACCTTCTTGTTCTTCTCGAATAGATCATCTAGAGCACACACTTCTCTTGCGGTGTAGTCTCATCATTGAGCAAAGAGTAAACATCAATCGAATGAGTTATTATAAGATGCATAACCATATCACAATAATATACATATACAATAAAGCACAACAATACACGCATATATACTCACAGTATAGAAAGCAAGAAGAGGTACGATATACATAAGATTGATAGGTTATAAGGTGATTGGAGCGCATGTGGTAGTGAATATAGTCAAAGAAGATATTAACAAAAACACGCCAATGTTTGGCGTGGAGCAAAAGAGACCGTCGCTCTCTGCCACAACCACCCAAACCATTACACCAATACTTCAATCATTAGAACGGGCAATAAGAAGACTATATTAATGAGTGGTTTCTCCATTTCGTTCCGTTGTTGAGCGTATGAATCTCTTAATCATCAATTTTACATCAAAAACGTATACCAACTTGAGAGACACATGACGTAATATAAACTCCATTCTAGAAAGAAATCAGCACCAATATCTTTCGATTAGATGATAAGACGGTGCTAGATGATGTAGATGGTGTACTAGGATGATTGGAAGGACCATATCTGTGGTAGTCAAGTTGATACATTTTCGACAATTAGCAAAAATGTGCTACTTTGAGGTGCTATAACAAAGCGATTACTGGACGGAAATCAACCGGAGTTGTGGCAGTATGGATCAATCAGGTGTTAATGAAGAGTCTACGAGCAGTAGGGATGTATGGGGAAGTGTCAGTACACTGCTATTGATCGTCGAAGTAAGGAGATAGGACGGAAATTACTCCCACGAAAATCAAGAGTTCGAACTCATGTGACAAAAATTATGCACGAGATTTCAGAGCATAAAGACCACCCTTGTCATCGAAAAAATCAACTAACTATAATTAACCTCTTACAAATTGCTCTATAACCTCTTCCAAGTTACTATCTTGGTGGTCTGCCATGCGAGGCCTACAGTATGGTCTGCATTTTACCTCTTACCCCTTTTTGTGTAGTTACAAGGTTTCCCGATTTTTGTGCGCTCGGGGGGCCCTACCCCCTCGCTAAATGGTTTGTGTCGCCTCAATACAGTAGGGGTGCAGGCAAATTCAACTAGACAGACAGAAAATATTCTAAAGGGGTCCTATCTATTCTACCAAATGGAGTTTTCTCCTCCGTATAATATTTCTATATTATACATGAAAACTGAAGCCCCTAATTACAGATAGGGCTATTCGATCAACAATGGACAGCATGGCATATATTCAAATGATGATGAGGAATAATGTAAATGAGGGTTTGGCAGCATCAGAATTGTATAACAACAATCTCTGCTTGCTATGTGAGGCCATAGAATTGCAACAAAACACCAACAATAGTAATATTTGCAGTGATAAAAACAAAAGGCTGGATAATAAAAATAATGATACATTAATCATCAGTACAATAAACTCAATCAAAAAGAAGCGTGTATACAAAAGAAAGAAACCATGTATTTTTGAAGGATGTACATCTTTAAGAAGAGGAGGTACAAAGTATTGTGTGCGTCATGGCGCAAAGAAGTATAAATCCTGTTGCAGATATCCTGGTTGCAATAGTTTTGCACGGAAAAAAGGACTATGCCAAAAACACCACACACAATATACAAAGGCATGTTACTGGATATTTACAGTCAACACCAGGTAAACTGCACCTGCCAACGCGGGCATGCTTAGCTAACTTCTCTCATTCTTCTCTGCAACTACTGACTAATTTACCAAATGCCATAGTATATCAGTGGTACATACATAGATTGCTTTTAAGTTTAAGGATACCGTATCTCTCTGTTCTCAATCTCATTGATCTGTACTCTATGTACGTCCTCCATCTCAACCCGTCAAGTCCTTTGTGCCTTTAGAGAGAAACATTGTACGTGGTGCTCATTATGTATGAGTAGATAGAAGTACTTAGCTTTTCACTAATGATAAGGACGGATACCATATCAGGTATCCTTTTCAATCCTCCTACTGAGTTATCTCTCACTCCTCACTAATCTGATGCAAAGGAATGCCACCGTCCATCCTCATACTACCTTTAATTGCTTTATCAATGTAGGTTGTACTTACTTCGATTTTTGGAGTATCTGTCGGCCTAAGCCAACAAGATAGTGGAAGGTCGAGCAAATCATTGGCATCACTTTGATCGACTCTAACACTTTCAATTGTAACTTTATTACTGTTTGCAGAGTCTTCTCTTTTCATTCTCTTTTCTATCAATGTACGAAGAGTAAATCTTCTAAGATCTTTCTCTTCTTCAGATGACATTGATGCTTGTTTAAGATACTTGGTATCATCTGTTTTGGCTCTCTTCACTGTACTCTTGAGTGAGTACTTCGGCATCTTTTGCTCTGCAGGTCTCTTACGGGACGCTTCATTCCTTTTCCTTTTTGTTTGTTGCTGGCTATTCGGCATCGTGATAGCACTATAACTCTCCCATTCTAAGGAATAACCAATAGATGCACTAGTCGGCGGGGAATGAGCAATCATAGCACTCAAACTCAAAGAGTTATCCCAACCTGTATTAGCCTTCCTACATGCCACAGGACCAACCCTCCTGCTCTTCTTCTCACTTTTCATAGTATTATTATCAACATCATTAGATGGAGACCCCTGCAACAATAAATCTGAATGTTGCTGCTCCGTATTATTATTGATAGGTGAAGACCCCCGCAACAATAAATCGAGAGGAGAATTAGACCGTTGAAGCATAAACATATCATCATCAAATATTTGTTGTAAAGGAAGTTCATCTTCAAACATATTTGAAGCAGAGCAGGGAGTAGCAATGTGTGCACTTGTTGCCTGTATCAAATCGTCACTGTCTGTACGGAGTGGATTACACACTAAACATTGTCCCTCGAGAACCTTCCCTTCAATAGTCAATGGTTTCTTCTTGAATAATTTACTCCCAAAGCATTTTTGACCACATGATGGACATTCACCTTTGCGGATCCTCCGTTTGACAAACTCTGGGTGTGAGATAACTTCCCCGCTATTCCCAATATTTGTTCCAATAATGTCCATTTGGGCATTCCCCATTAGTTCACTACTATTTCTATCTATCCCACTATGCTTACTAGTTTTTGTGTCATCCTTGGAAACTGCGCCCTCGCTTTTTCTATCAGCCTCAATGTTATCATTCGCCTTTGGTTCATAACTCTGTTCACTACCTTTTGAAGGAGGTTTAGAATCCATTGTCTCAATTGCAGCACTATGTGTTTGATCAGTTGTAGATTTGTCTATTGCATTGATTGGGTAGGAAAGTAAACTAATTCTATCATCCCCACTCTATTCTCTACCTTTTGGGGGAGGTTTGGAATCGAATGAAACACTATAGGTTGGATCAGATATTGTAGAATTGTCTGTTCCATCAATTGGATAAGGAAGTAAAGCGCTTTTCTCATTATCTCTCAGCTCTTGCAGTATCTTCTGCCAATCATCAAATTCAAACTTTGATTCAGTAAGACCACTATCCTTTTCATTTTGTGCCTTTTCTTTTGCTGCATCTTTACCCATTTTGGTAAGCATACCCTCAGAAGAATGAGAAGCAATAGCCACTGTATCTTTCTCCTTGTCCTCTTCAGTCTCTTCTTCTTCTACATCAATAGTCACCTTAATCTGAGGAGGCGGTGGTATAGGTACATTCTCAAGTAATAATGATAAAGGTAAATCCAATAACTCAGCAGCATCGGTCAATCCTGTAGTAATAACTTCCTTAATATCTCGATGTGCATCAAACTTATTAAGTAGATGAGGATGAATATGTGTTAACTTATCTGCAATGAGTGTTCGTAGTTCAACAACATTTGGATCTTTTACTACTGCCATTTTATTAATAAGTTGTTTATCACTCTTGAGTGAGAATGCCTTGATGGTTAGAACCTTTGCCATGATAATATGTTAGTTATGACAATCTACTATATTGTATGCAAATATTACATTGCAATTGTTGTCATCGGTATCCTCAGAATTATCAAGGATGGAACTGTAAACTGAAGTATATTCTCGAAAACCCTTATCGCCCGGTACAATACATTAAGGTTGTAATAAGTAGGGCGATATTAGTATTAGAGAAGAAGATATTAGCATGGAAGATGGTACCTTTGCTTGCGAGTTGAAGTAAGAAGTTAGAAGCCAAGTCGAGCAGGTTTATCGCCAAAAATGTTGAAGTGAATTAGCTGGCGAAGGCAGCAGGTGACAATGGGGGGTGTGTACCATACAAGTTCTATGCTTTATAGTATCTAATATATATCAGTTTTAATTATCTTTCGATCAGTGGTGATAGCTTTGTGACAGCGGTGGTCTCGTACCCTTAGTGATTAATACATAATAATATACATCAACTCACAAAATTCTTACTTGGGTCGGTGCATCTCTTATTATATATGTACTTATAATATAATGTCACCTAAGAAGGAAAGAGGAAAGCAACGTAAGGCAGCAAAGAGTCTTGCTGCTGCTAGTGGCGTTGACAATATCTCTAAAACTGTGGCACTACTTCGGAAGGGCGTTTATAATACCACGAAATTATTAGGAGATGGGCCTCTAGAAGAGTCCAATGGAATCTCATATGAACAAAGTGGTATACTATCAACTGTACTTAAGTTTTTAAAGAGATGTGAAGGTGATACATTCGTCAAAGTTTTGTTAGATATAGGAGGAGGAAATCTGACAACGCCACAGTTATGGGTGAGAATTCTTGTAAAGGCCGAGGTTCAAGAACCAAGTTGCAGGTTACAGATTGCCCAGAGTATTGGCCCGTTAGTTAAATGCATGTGCAATGATACAAAGCGTCAATTCTTCAAGAGTAATAAACATTGGAGGGGCATAATACAGGCATTTGTTGCACTTATTCACAACATGATACTTCATTCGGTCAATAATTCAGATAAAACCGAGGGCAAGAAGATTATTGATACACTTTTACAGTATGAGGGATTACTTACATCAATTGTTCAGTGGGGATTCTGGGACGAGAAGTATAGGCCTGATATTACAAATGAACTACAAATTAATAATTGTGCAAAAATTATTGAGTTAGGCACGGCAACATTGAATAGGTTGATTAAAGCAGCTGATACACAGACAAAAGAAGATCGAGAAAGATTGGAGATAATTGGCACAACTCCTGTTATCAGTAAAGAGTATGATCCTGAGTGTACAATCTCATTTGTTGTCGGGTTGATACGTCAAGTTAAGATTGGGGGCTGGACATTAGATACCTCCACCTCTCTTCGGCGTCTGATTGCAAATGTGAGTTGTGTTGACAAAGATGTGATCACTGAGCTGATTGATTTGGGGTTTGCTACAAGGGATAACAAGTGGAGTGCACATGTTGCAGAATTATTACGCTATATGATACTCAAGAGACTCAACAATAATGATGGAAACTTCTACACGAATGATACCAAAATCGCCTTTGCAATACGTGGCGGCTTGTTTGAGCTGAACTTGCATTTCATTGAGCGTTTTGGATTAAACGAATCATTTGACAACAAGAAGGATAATGTATCATCATCTTTCTCTTCCATTAAGATGATACTCACCAACATCTTTTGGGTTGTGTTACACAAGAAGACTGCAAAGGCTATTAGAAATAAGGGATGTAGTATTGAACAAGAGTTGACTCGTTTGGAACAGAATGACGAAATCACAAACAATGTCAATTGTAAGAAGCTATTAGATATAGCTAGGAGTATCCTTGATAGCAACGGTTCATACTGCTGCCGATGTAACAAACCACTTGATAGGACGGACGTGAAAGAGTGCAATGGTTGTCACCGCATGGCCTACTGTTCTCGAGCTTGTCAGAAAGAAGATTGGCAAAATGGGCATAGTATCTCCTGTTGCAAGGCATATACAACCGAACTAGCAGGTAAATTTCAAGGTAGATTTTGGCCAGCAAAGGTACCATCAGATGAAAGGGATGCTTCCAAGTTGAAGGAACTTGAGATCAATATGAATATGATTCAGTTGAAACTGTTTCTTGACAATGCAGTGAGTATACTGACAAAAGTGAAGGCTATGGATATCCCTATATATGATTGTGTAGTACTGTTTGATTTTCGGAAGAGTCCACATACGGTTGGAGTAAAGAAGTATACTGAATATTTTACCGGTGGAGAGCTAGAAGGCTTTGAAGGTAGCCGATCAAAAGAAAACATCACCTGTGACTTTGTTTCCTACGTATATGACGGGAGATTAGATGAAGGGCAGATTCCAACTCTTCAAACACAACGATTGCTTCCTCACAAATGGCTGGCTGACGAACAAGAAAAGATAAGCAAACACAGACAGAGGATGAAGGTATTATACTTGGAAGAGATGTGCAAACAAAAGAGGAACAAGAGACTAGAACAGTTGTCTCGAGAAATCCTCTCCTTCAGTTAGATCAGTAAAACCAACACTCATATCTCATGTACATAATCATCTACATTTAATCATTTAGAATATGGAAAAGATTGAACTAAATCAATACCAAGCTTTGGATCAACATTATCAGATCCTCTACTTGTCCTACCCAATTCTCCATCTTCATTCAACTCACCAGGTGACATCTCCTCGGGTGGACCCAGCATGGCACTGCCTGGACCAAATCCATCTAATTCATCACTCTCAACAAAGAAGAATGTACGTTTCCTATTCCTCAATACAGGTACCTTTGTAAACTTTAATGCTTTTCGTATCCTTTCACTTCTTTCATTATTTGATAACGATCGTCCAAGTAGAGATGTTGCTTTTGTTGTAGCCGATGATGATGTAAACGTTCCTATCCGGAATTGTACAGTTGTATCATTGGGTGTAAAGTAGAATTCACCAATTGATTGTTCACCTGATGAACCATCTGTAAATAAAGTACGGAGATATCGTCCTTCTTGGTATAGGATTTTGACCGTATCATCATGATCTTTTGATGTAGTTTGAATTGCCAAGATTAGCTTGTCCATTTGTGATTTGTATATATCATCAATATTATCATTTGAAGATGATGATATGAGAGGTATATTGTCAGAGTAATCCCATGGCTCGGCAAATATTGAAGGAGTGTCATCCTGAGACGAGACACATCCCGATTTACCTCCACTTAGTTTGTTTGCACCGTGTGGACAATCAGCTAAGGGAATCAGAAGTTAATTCCACATAATGGTCACAAGCATATCCAAGAAGAGAGGGAGGTAGGGAGGTTAGTATTTGTTAGTGAAATTGTGAAACCATATCCAACCATGTAAGTCACACATTCATAACACTTGGTTTCACAATCAGAACCAAATGCCCAAATCAAAGGGTGGGTTATTGTGACCATTGTGCACAATTAACTTCTGCTTACCTAAGAGACCATCCCAAACGCCTAGACATGTAGAATCATTACATGATTCATCCTTTCCTATAGTTTCTGCAGCGTTGGCTGTAGTATAATAAGAAGTGAATGATGATGATGGCTCATCCAATGATGGAAAGTTTATTGATGTTGCAGCAATTGTCATTGAAGATAGAAATGATCGTCTACTATTATTATGATTTCTTGATATTGGATCCTTAATATACCGATGGTTCTTATCATATGTAGATTCATCCATATAAGGGTTGTGGTCGAGGCAATCATCATTATCAGATGACAAACACATCACTCCACATGATGTGATTTTGTGATGTTTACTTTTAGCTGATGAAAGTAGTACCACTGATTGAAATGCCAAGGAAATAGTAGACGACGAACAAAAGAGCAAAAAGGCAATATTGAATGCCTTCATAATGGAAAGGGCCATTGCTATTGGGATGCTCCCTGTTGCTCCTCAAGCAATGATCATCAAACTCGAGGATACGATAATATATGATACCAAAAGTCAAAAGATACCTTTTTAGTGCTCCGTAACTCTAAATATCTCAAATCATTGTACATAATTATATGAAAAGCACATCCCCGTGGCATTAGTAAATCGTAATTACTTATTACTTTCTCGCGTAATAGTTCAAATATATTTAAAGATAGTCATTTTACTTAAACCTACCCCATTACTACACTTACTTTGTGCGTTAGGCAGACATAATAACTCGGCTACTACTACCTACTCACAACGCCATATGATATAGGATAAGTATACCCACTAGATATTGCAATTAGATATACAGTGTTTATTATCTGCGGTCGAAATATTCAATATAAGTTTACCGGCTGAAATAAGCTCCAAACACAAGGTGCACATCCTAACAGACATTAAACTCCTGCCGGAGGCCATTGCAATTGGTGGTATTATTATATGAACAGTATATCAATATCATATATATATATACGCCACCGCTATTAACAGATAGCCCCCATACATTTACCAACCTAACTTATATAAACAATGAACAACCCGGGAGGCAGTATTGGTAGTTCAGATGGTTCACACTCTCTCGAGCCATCACATCCACCCGATGAAGATGAGGGTGGTATACCACATAACTTGTCTGATCCACAATTGGCACCGCAAGACGATGATGAGCCCCAAGAAATAGATGACAATATTATGGAAGAAGACCCTGGAGAGGATACTGGCGCAGCAGCTATAACAACACATGATAATAATGCTCAACAAGCATTAAATAATTTGCCTATAGAAAACTCAGGTACTCAGCCATCATCATCAAATACCACACAACCACGGCAACCATCAACTAGTATAAAGGATAGCAAACTAACAATCCAACTACCATCAACCCTCCCATCTTCGTCACAACAAACTCAAAATCAAAATTCATCATATTATACAGACACGGTAATTAATGGTGAGAGTATGAATAATTTGGCAATGAATAGTCCTTGTATAAAAACACAATTATTACCACAGATTCAAGAGGGTGGACTAAGTAGTATTGGTGGTTTTGGTATGTTGCCTCATCAGAAATTGTCTACGGGTGGAAGAGAAGGAGGAAGAGAAGAAGAAGAACAAACTAGCGGTGAGAAGTCAATTGAAATATCATCCAGGTCAAATCATACATTGGGATCTCAAGGACGAGTAAATAGAGGTGGTGGTTTCTCAATGGATGCACCATCATCTGATAATACAAGAATTGAAGTGGGAGGATTATCAATGTCAATAGTAGATTCGTCACGGATAGATTCACAAACAATCGGTGGACAATACAGAGCCAACACGCCCGGTGATATGTCATTATCATCGGAAATTTCAGTGTCTACTACTGCTGCTGCAATGACCCAACAACACAACCAGCAGCAGCAGCCAGTGGGAATGATATCAACTGGTAGATATGGCAGTCCAGCCATTGAGGGTACATCAACAACAACAACGGGTGGAATAAAAACACAAGAAGATGATAATAATACACCAGGAGGAAATGAGGCAACAGCGGCACATGAACGTCGGCAGAGTGGTAAGTTATCACCACGTGTTACTGCTTCTCAATCTAATGACAATACCAATAGAATAAAGGGAGGCAGGGGAATGATAACATCAAATATACGTGGACCAAACATGACATTGGAACGATTGAGTTATATTTTGGGTAGGGGGAGTTTGATTATGGTAAGTCCTTGAAATTATGTGTGCCTTTACATTGCAATTATCTCACCCTACACAATTTCCCAATTAAACACACACAATAAAATCAATACAGATTAACTTCTCCCAACGTAATCTATCATCCGCCGATGCACCATTAATTAAATCAGCAATTATATCCAATCCACAATTAAGTGTATTAAAATTGGGATATAATAATCTGGGTAATGTCGGTGCGAAATTGATTGCCGAGGCTATATGTACTGGTGGCGGCAGTTGTGTTGGAAATGGTGGAAAGGAAAAACAGATGTTGAAAGGGGATTCTCAACATCAGCAACAACAACAACAACAACAGCATAAACATCATCCATCATTATCAGTATTAGACTTGGGATTCAACAACATCGGTAACGAAGGATGTACATCCCTAGCACAACTTGCAGTCGCTTCCAATTCCCAATTATCAACATTATACCTATCAGGGAATGCCATAAACGAACAAGGTTCACTATCATTAGCCAATGTTATCACCAAGGGATGTGGATTAACATCATTACATTTAACAGCTAATAATATTGGAAGTAGGGGTGTGAAAGGGTTAATGAGAAGTATTGCCGAGTTTGATGTTACGGTGCAGATGGCACGTCAGGATTATGAAAATCGAATGGCATTAGAGGAAGAAGAGGAGGTGGGGAAGAAGAAACGAATGGAGAAAGAGGAGAATGGACTATTAAAGAGTGAAGAGGAGAAGAATGTAGATGATGATGTTGATTTAGAATCATTGGGTATAAATTCCGACGAGGGGAAAGAAGAAGAACAAGTTAAAGAGGATAACGCCACCGCTAACAATAGCGATGGTGGTTCATCACCAGCAGATGACTTGTCAAGATTAAAGGGATATAAATGTTTAGAAGAACTATACCTGGGTGGGACACATATGGGTTCGACGGGTTGTCTATCAGTATCGAACATGCTGTTGACAAACCTGTCATTACGTGTAATTTGTCTATCGGATAATGGGTTGAATGATCAAGACCTATCATTATTCTCACAATCATTATCACGTAATCGAGAGTTGCCACTGGAAACGTTACGACTATCATTTAATAAGCTGACATGTGTGGGTGTTGAGACATTGATGAATGCAATCTGGGGATCCAAGACATTACGTGAAATCAAGTTGGATAATAATCAAATACGTGATAGGGGTGCACAGCTTGCCGCGGTGGTATTAACATCCGTGGATCTTGAGGTGTTGGATATGGGATTTAATCGATTAACAATTGTGGGGATTAAGGCATTGATGAAGAGTTTGGCTGAGAATCGATCATTGCAAACACTGACCTTGTCGGGTAATGTTTTGGATACAAATGCCTCCAAGGCTGTGTCGTATGCGTTGGCATATAATAAGACTATACGGAAGCTATATGTGGATCATTGTTCTTTGAGTTATGCCGCACAACGACACATTGCCGCGGGGATTGTATCGAATAGTAACCTGGCACTGCGGGTAATGTCAGGGTTTCCCTTGGGAGCCATATCTGTCACCCTTGGCTTGCCGGGAGCGATGGAAACGTGGTCCAATGAGCAGGTATTAAAATTCATTAGAGTAATGTGGGATCGATATCAACATGAGAAGGAAGCTGCACTTTTAGCTTCGTCAAAGGATAGCACTCAATCCATGTCAACAATGGGAGGTATGTCGGAAGCCTCGGCTACCGCGGCATCTGAAAAGTCTGCTGAAAAGCCTGAGCCCAAAATAGGTCCATCAGACCCGGCGACAGTTGTAGCTGCAGCTAAGAGTGCATTTGAGGCACTTGGTGACGCTGGAGGGGCATTGTTGCTCACAGAGGAACCCCAACGAGCTATATCAGAATCATCTCCAATGGTTTCATCTGATGCGGTAATGTTGGAAAAGACACCCTCGGGAACAATACGAGTACCTTCTCTTGATGAGACAGATGAGGAGTCGTCACGTCAATCATCTTATCACAAGCCTGTTCCTTTAGAAGTCAGCACGTTGCATACATCCACTGATACACTGTGTACGGCCAACGGCAAAGACTGTCCCGAAACTCCCGTGGACCCAGCGGCTAAGAAGCGAAATATGGATTGGCTGCGGCAACATTTCCGATCATTGAATGAAATGATTCAACTGCCATACGTCTATGCCGACTTGATACAGTTATATCGATACTTTTATTCTCCAGCGGATGCCGATGATGATAGTAGCAGTGCACACGATGGAATGCCACCGCCCCAGCTGGGTATTGGCCCCAACATATCAAGTTCGCCACCACAGCGGACATCAGGTTTGCAACGGAAAATCTCATATCGAGGCCTGCACGATGTGATGATGGGACAGAGCAGCACTCTCCTTTCAGCATCACCTAACTTTAGTGCCGAGAACTCGAGCAAGAGAAGGTCAGTATCTGATCAGTTGGTTCAACCTGCAACCAAACGAGCACGGAGTGGTAAGCCTCGGATAGATTACTTCCCACGGTTAAAGGTGAAGATTGAGTTGTATCTTTCCTCTTCCAAACAAACCAAAGCATTAATTCTGTTACGGCAGCTCAAGTTTGTAGAAACAACAATGTTTCATGGAGTAAATCCATATTGTGATCAATCCTCCACAACTGGGTCAATGTCAAGTGAGCCAATAGCTACCGATGCAGAAGTTATACTGATTGACATGTTGTGATTAAGGCCGATGAACGAGGCCATTAAAGCGACATTTTCACTCATTGAATACATTATAATTATATAAAAACAATCATTTGTTCAATCATCCATTTGTTACTTCTTCTTATGATCTATTTGCCCAAGCTTTGCCTCTCTCGCCTAACTTCCCCTTCAAACACCATTCTTCTACCTGACAATTTCAAGCATCTTCTCTTCCCTAGCCTTAGGCATTATGCAAATAGTGAAGCAACAGACTCCACACAAACAGAGCAATCGAAACCATCCCTTTTGACCTCCTTCACTCTACAAGCAGTGCAATATGTAGTGCCACAACCTCTCTCTGTTACTGGACAGCCATCTTCCCATGCATTGCATCTTCGGACACATTCAGCACCCAACTCCTTGCCATTGGTACAATACTTGCCAAGGTGTGTGTCATAGCAATTAGCCCTTTTGCAACCTTCTCCCTGACAAACATTTATTACGTACTCGTGGCCACAATTGATGCTACAATAACTTGTTGAACAGTATTGACAATCGATCCATTCAGAAGTAGCACAGTCTTCACACGCGGATTCTACATGGTTATTTGCAGACCCTTGTGCACTGGGGCAAAAAGATAGTGAGCATCACTACGGTAGCAAATAACATGGCCACAAGCTCAATACTCACCAAATTTTAACCTTATCACAATCACGACACGAAACTTTTTGTGTAGCCCCCGATACCATACATCCAGGTCCTTTGCACCATATACATTCATCACAAGAGTCACAGTAACTCTTTTGGCAATAGCTACATGTCGATGAGCATTCGTTACAAAGTCCCTCACCACATTTTGAGCAAGTGACCCATGAAGCACAATCAGAACATAGTCTATTCGAACAATACGCACTGTAAAATGAATTGATTGCAAAGAATTTTATCAAACATTTCTTTTACTTAGTATCGAGTTGGTTAAAGGAACACAACAAACACTCACCAGCTTTTTAGAGCATCACATGCTTTACAAGATGTGTCTTCATAACATCTCTCACACCATACAACCTTATTGCAATCGTTACAGTAAACCTTTTCACAACACTTACAAAAGTTAATTTCACAATTCTCAATACATTCAAAGCAAAAATGTTTCATGCACTGGTAGCAAGTCATATCAATGACTCCGTCATATTGTGAATCACCTCCTTCACAGACTCCACATCCGTTTGAACACTGGAATCTACGCTCATTTAACAACCTACCCAATCTCTCTATGAAGTGTGTCATTATATCACTCCTTGCCTCACGCCAGTGTTTGGGTAGTTGTGCATGTACCAATGAGTTATCCTCCGTGTTGAGGATATCCTCAAGAATAGGTAGAACTACCACTGCGGAGATGGGCGGTTCGGGTGTAATATTGGGATTTTCATGAACCTCAACTAAACTCAAATCAATCCTTTCCAATACTATTGATTCGCGTATGGGTTCTAATCCACTTCCCGTAATACCAATACAGTTTGTAAACTTTAATGATTTAGTAATCTTCGATGCATCAACACATAACAATACCCATCGGACATCATTATCGGTCAAACTACGCCCACCATAGATACCTTCTTGTATATCCTTGAAATCTAAAGATTCCCATTTCTCACTTGATGCCGTTGCAATTGCAATACTAATTATTGATGGTGTACCATCAAGTGATTGTTTACTCATTGCAATTGCAAAAGATACACAAGATATGCGCGGTAGAAAAGAAGCTACATTTGGCAGCAAGGCATTAGGTAAATCGGTCAGTAGCTGTAAAGAGTTGGAAGAGGTCTCTCCGCTGTGCCTTTGCCGCTTATTGCCAGTAGGAGCTGCCATCTTCTACATATAGTAGTACAACTTACTTGATTTATCGGGACTCGAGAATACAAGTGGAGACTAAACGACTTAATCCTCTGCCTGCACCTACCTGTATGCTGTACAAATACCTCCTTTCCTGTGTCCTCATTCATCTCCTCAACCTTGCAAACTGGTAAATAAAGAATAAGGTTAGTATTGTATCGTTCACTACAATTTGCAGCTTATTCATTGTGTCTATATTTGATAATATATCAATATCTAAAATTTCTCTTTTTTATATGTTCACATGACATGCACTAACTCTGACAAAGATAATATTGCAAATACTAGAGAGAGAATAGATCTTGGCGGCGTATCAGACAAACTATCAAATCATCTACAAAGCTATACGGTCAGTCAGTAGTATTAGTATTAGCTTACTCTTTTGCCAGTTAGCACCTAATAATTATAACAAATTGCAATTGAGTAAAGGATATAGAATATGCAACTAACTATTAAAGACCAAACCAGTGGGAAGACATTTACTATCGAAGCTGAACCGACAGATAGGATACATGATATCAAAATTAAAATCGGTTTACATAAGGAGGGTATTCCACCCAATAGACAGTGTTTGACCTTCGATGGTACTGAACTTACACATGGATATCGTACCTTGACTGGTTACAAAATACAAGACGAAGCTACACTCAATTTGGGTGAGAGAATTATTCAATTCAGTATTATTTATTATCATTACAAATATCCCTGACATTTCCTATCTCTCTTATAGTTCACAAAGAACACTCTGTAGCTCCTTTTGGGAAATGTGGAGTGTGTATGTTTTCTCTAAATGGGCCTTCGTCGGGGTATTTTTCCAACCCTTCTGATACAGATGGCTTAAAGATTTCCTTTGGGAAATGTGCTCATATATTTCATGCGGATTGTGCTGAGGGTTTGACGGATTGTCCAGACTGTGACTTTAGACAGAAAGATACAACTTTATTATTTGATTGGAAAGAAGAAAAGGTTGAATCAATCCCTATCCCTGATGCGCAAAGCCAAAGTGGTATGCAAATCTTTGTCTCAGTTGGTGAAGGAACGAGGAATCATTGGACAATTGCACTCGGAGTTGAAGCAACAGATACAATTAGTGACGTGAAAAAGAAGATTGGGGTTGTCAGGCCTTCTAACCAACTTCTAAAGTTTTGTGGCAGATCACTGTTGGATAATGAACAAACTCTTGCCGATTGCAATATACCAACGCTGTCTCCTCTAAAGATGGTACTTTGTGGTTCCTATCAAATCTTTGTAAAGACACTTACCGGGAAGACTATTACAATTCACACTTCTCCGTCTGATACAATTGACACGGTCAAGACAAAGATTCAAGATAAGGAGGGAATCCCACCTGATCAACAGCGTTTGATCTATGCTGGTATGCAGCTCGAGGATGGTCGTACAATTGGAGATTACTGGATTCTGGGGGAGTCTACACTTCATCTGGTCCTTCGTCTACGAGGTATGATATCAACATTCACCTCAAATAATGCATCTGATCCTCTGATCAGTTATTTGATGATGACGGATGAACAACGAGCTTCTTCTGCTATCCCAATTGAAGAATTGAAGAAGAAAGCAAAATCAACAGGGTCACGTGATTTCAGCACTTTCAAGTATGAAGAAGATCCACAGATCTTAGCTGATTCACAGATGGATGTTCTTTGCGACTTGCTTCAGTTTGTATGGGATAAAACTTCTGTGGCGGGGGACAATAGTAGGGTGGATATGCGATTGACTTTATCTCCTCAACAGCTTGTGGCGGTGCTTGCATCTCTAGATGGTATGTTGTCCGAGGATAATCATAAATCTGCAAGACTTGATTCGATGTTCAAGAGGTTGTTTAATCGGGTGCCAGGTTCAGATGTATATAACCGGGGTCATAAGATTGCACTTCGGATGACAAAAGGTCCAACAAACTCATGCATTGATTTCCACTGTGATGGTGGATACGCTACATCGACGTCACAAATCCCTCTCAATCCATCTTCAGAATATGAAGGAGGAAAGATTGTCTTCTTTGTCAACGATCATCTTCATGAAGTCCCCAGGGTTAGGGGCTCTATTGTCCAACATCCTCCGAGAGTTATGCATGCCGTCACAAGCGTAACTCAGGGTGTTAGAAAGAGTTTATTCATTGTTGACACAGCAAATGGCCTCGGGGAGAAGGGGGTGGTTGAACTAACTTCTGAACACGTTGTTTCCTTCTTGGCTCATCGTGCTTCTCAAGTGAGCAATACATCGACTGGAGGAAGGAAGCGTGGCCGAGATGAAGCTTGAGAGCTGGTGATATCGGGGATGAATATATGATGGAATTGCGTAGTTTATTTAGATGGTTGGGGTATCCATTGAATATATAATGAATAATGACAACTTTATTGAGTGGGTAAATGCAACTTCCTAAACAGCACAACTTGATGTTTTATACTTATTCTAGCCATCAGATCCTACGGCACGACCATTATATCATCCTTTGGTATTACTACATCCGATGTCTTTAGATACAATATCAATGTTCTCCTTTACGACCACTTCCTCTTCCTTCTGTCCGTACTTTTTTCCAATATTTTTCATCGCCTCTTGTGCTCCCTCACACTTGGCCATAGAGCTTTTACATCGAATGATACCAAAGACGGTATATTCATCTAATTCCATGCATGATTGTACTACTCGTTGTACCACTTCTGATGCACTGATACTATCTTGTTGTTTTGTTTCTATCCAAGCTATCTGTTCTTTTGACAACTCTATCTGTTTTGATATGTTTTCTTCATCATGAGAGTCTGTAGATTGTTTTGATATTGGTGATAGTGACTTTCCTTCGGGCGCAACACAGTTTATACAACATCTTATAGCCTTGGATATACTCGATAGTTTGTGTTTAGTTGTCATATTCTCAAGCCATTGCCATTGAACTTGTGTCAAGACGAGAGTAACGTTTGTGTAAGAGCTCTTCATCTTTTTTATCTCTGTTATTGCAAAATCTATACTGTGGTCGTCTTTTATTGACTTACTTGAACTGATACATTATCAGGCATATACCTTGATCGTTTAAGTTGATTGGATGGTCAATATAATCCTTTAATCTGTTGCCATTAACAAGCTTTGCTATTCTTACAGGTATCACCTCGACTCCACCGCGTACTCCGAGTAAATAACTAAGCTAGAAATTTATAATATCCTAATGTGATGGTATGAGTATATCAGCACCCTCTACAACCAAACCACACAACAAGCAAGTGATTAGATTTAACTTGCAAGCACATCGTTAACAGGGCTGTTCTAATTGGACAAAGACTCATGTCGTAGTAGCATTATCATTTCTACCCCTCATCTTGGCTTCTCTGTCATACACACTTCTTTTGTTGCCATGCAATTTATGCAAGACCCTAACATTGTCTCGTTTAACTGCTCTCCTCATATATTTAAATATATCCAAATAGTTGTTGTTGCTAGTTCTGTATTGCAATAGGTCCGGAGAAATAAGAGAACAACAATAGTAATATAGGCCAATCATGGACGAGGAACAGCAATCTATGACGTCTGCTTCAACTAGTAGTAAACAACAAAATAATACAGCTGTAACATTTGGCAGTACTACAGAGGATACTTCTAGTGGTACCAAAGATGATACACCGGGACGACAAAAGATGAGTAGTCCCGATCGCAAGTTGTCGATGGTCTCTCGTATGTATGATATCGATGGAGATGGCCAGCTAGGTAAGTGTGTTTATTATGATTGCAATATATCATGTGGTCTGCACTATGACACAAAGCACTAACATATCATATGTTCTCTTTCTTTTAAGACGACGCTGAATTAGCAATGCGAAAGCTTGATCGTTCAAATAGAGGGCATCTAACCAACGATAGTGTATACAAATTAATGCAAGGTAAGCAGAAATTGATTGTACACGTGTGGTGTGCATATGATATGGTCACTTCACTAACCCTACCTCCTCTCTTTGTCATCATTATTCCCCAAAGAACAAATGGCACAACAACGACAGCTATTCAAGTTTAAGAAGATTATGATTGGATTATCTGTATTAGTAGTACTCCTAACATTGAGCAATTTAGGTACAAGCTTTGCCGCAGCATACCTTGCCAAAGATACAAGTGTGAATGATAAGGATGTATTGGTGAATTCACATACAAAGAAAGCATTGAGTACACAAACTACTTCTAATCAGTATGGTGCTGCTCGTGATTTAGAGGTACAAGATGTTGAAGATCCAAAGATTGCATTCCAAACGTTCGTGGCTAATAAACGAGGAGAAGGTGAAAGTGGTGAACCATGGGAAGGGGAAGAACAGGATTCATCTGGTAGACGTCTTGCTTGTGAAGAGATTGAGGTCTGGAATGATATTACTGGTGAGTATGACACAGAACTCAATTGTGATACCAAGCCTGGAGGGGAAGGATTGGTTATTGATGAAAGGGTTAGGGGTGCATCGGGGTCCTGTTCCAATATCCGTGATCAATGTGAACAACGGAACAATGTTGATATATACCGCCGCTTTTCGAACGGTGATCGTGTTATTATTAACATCTGTGGACCTAGCACAAGAGTTACAGCAAGGAAGAGAAGATATGAGTTTAAAGCTCGAGGTTTGACAAGGGTGATTATGCAAATGACGGATATTGGTTGTAAATTTGATGGAGCCGACTTGTCTCAGCAAGCTGGAGAAGTATGTGATACTGGTTCTGGTGAGTCTGATTCTTTGTGTACCAAATATACTGTCTGGGGAAGTAAGCTCACATCTTATCTTTCTTCTGCTCCCCTCACTCGTCCAATACACAGACTGTACTCGTGGTCACAAGTGTTATAAAATGCCTGCAAAGAGGGTATCAAGTTGTAAAAATGATTGTAGAAGTGCTTTCAAAGGAGGATCAAGGGCCTCTAAAATCAGATTTAACGAGTGTGCTTCGAATTGTGAAGGGAATACATGTGAGCTTGAGAATAGTCGGCTTCAGTTGGCCGGTACCACACCGGAACCATCCCGATCTCCATCTTCCAAGCCAACCACAGGACGACCAACAGTCAGTCCTGCCCCATCGCTCAGCCCAAGTGTATCAAGTGCTCCATCGACAACCTCTTCTCCCACCAAACCTTGTGATGGACCTTGTCCTGCACCGTTTCCAAACGGGTGTACTCAGAATAGTTGTAACAATGCAGAGGGCAATGTAGACATTGAGAAGAATTCTAGTTTCACGATGACCAAAGGCCCAGACAAAGGTCGAGTTTACTTTACAAGCAAGGGGAACAATTTCAAGTTTATTGGAACGTGTGAGGAATTGGCTGATGGTAGTACTTGTTTTGTACCTGAGTAAAAAGCTTGTCTGATTATTAAGTACCTTAGGTGGTTGTTACAAAGTTGTTTTATGTCGAAATGCATTGTATGATTAGATGAATAGATAAAGGTAGCGAGTTTAAAGCTATCTAATACTAGATTTAATCTTTGAATGATATAATCCAATCATTATCACATCCATTTTTAGTTCACATTAAACTTTCAAACCATACAAAAGGAGTTACAACAATGGCCACTAAATCAGAATTCAGATGATCAAGTCCGCTGAGCACCTCCGCCTCTAGACTAATTTGAGTAAAGCCCTGCTGAGAAAGATATTCTAATGTTTCCAGCTGCTGTTCCCTCCTCTTTTCTAAATCTTCATCTGTCTCAGTTTGTTGGGCATGTATACGACATATGGGAAATCGTACTGAATAGCGACCAATCTGAACTTCCTTTCCAGTATCTGTGATAATTCCATCTCTCAATAAAATTCTAATCACTTCTCCATATTTCTCTATGTTGAATGCTGCTTCGCCAGGATTGAGCCTCATTACACTGGGTTCTACTCGTGATGTTACACGTGCATACTGGAATGTATCACGGCCTTCGACCATAGCATCGAGAACATCACGAATTTCTTCATCATCTTCATCATATCCATATATCTGTTTTGCGGTAGGTAGTAATCGATCAGTTCCAAGATGGTCGGAATAACAAATGATTACTTCAGATTGAGCATAAGCATCTAGTGTTCTCTTTGCACGTAATGGCACCTCTTGTTCAATACCAGCAACGGGGAGAGTGAATGTTAAAGATTGAGCAGTATTATCCCCTCGAGGACATATCTTTTTATGCATTTTCCAATCGGCTTTTTGACATTGTCTATTGCAATAGAAATCTTGCCCACCACAAGAGCCAGTGCATCTCTTTAGATCATTAGCCTGACGACCAGGGTTGTGTACCCAAGTGCATACCCAACCCAAATACCCACCCAGGAGCATGAGTATTTGGGTATATACCCAACTAAAATACCCACCCAACCAAGTGGTTGGGTATATACCCATACCCAAATACCCACCCAACTGCAAAGGGTACTTT